>Ga0214480_100697_pt1 | contig 16499 bp, 13 predicted proteins | sample M1_20Mar14CPVII9_3_FD_165042 | JGI IMG/M metagenome (GOLD analysis project Ga0214480, IMG submission 165042) | Marine eukaryotic communities from Monterey Bay, California, United States - M1_20Mar14CPVII9sort6BwellE17 | ecosystem: Environmental > Aquatic > Marine > Unclassified | place: USA... | reverse complement strand
GGTTGATTCCGGTAATCCATCGTGTTCTTCGGCATTGTATGCTATTGTTTCTGATAGTCCTCGTAGATTGTTGTTGTTAAATGATGAGGTTGAGGATTGGGATGCAGCTGAGATGGACGAGGTGGCTGATAGGATGAGGGTTAATGCTTTGGAGAAATTCATAGTTGTTAGGTTTTTGTTTTGTTGTTGGGGTCGATAATCAAAGCAGGATAGGAGAATGATCGAGTGCTTGGAATTATGCGATGCACAATATAATGTTGCAGTGGATGTTGCTAGGAAGATATTTCATCGACTGTCGCTTATCACAAATTTGACAACGAAGTGCCAATTTCGTGAGTAGAAGGTATCCTTTTTAGTAGTAGATAGAAGTGAGATTTGACCTCTTTTTATAGACATGGAGGTATAGACATGGAGGGAGCATATAGTTGTTGCACGATGTAGTGATAGTACCATACCCCACGCCAACACCTTCGGTATTGGCCGACATCATCACTTGCCGCTTGGTTTGGTAGATTAGGTAACAACAACAAATGATGATGGCGGTATCCTTTGTAGATTGGAAAGTATGATGAAATGAGAGCTCCTCTTTTATACGGTTCTCTTTCGTAATATAATGAAGATGAATAAACAACAATACAGCACAATGAACAGAACAATACCAATTGCAATAAACAACATCGTAAAAGTAACAAAGACAATAGCATCAAAACAGATACCAGCAATAACCGCGGCTTTATCAACTGCATCATCGTCATTGATTAATCTAAAAGTTGATGGACAGAATGTCAAAGTACCAGAAGGATCAACAATACTTGATGCAATTAATATAAGTGGATCACATGTTCCTACCTTATGTTACCATCCTGAGTTTGAACCGAAGGCTGTTTGTAAGTTGTATGCTATCGTATCTCTCTCGTTTCATTGCAAAGATCTTCTTCTATCTTTGCTCACATCATATGCTCATTCTCATATCTTGTATCATATATAGGTCGTATGTGTCTAGTAGATGTAAAGGGTGAAAAGAAACCATTACCCGCATGTCGGACAAAGGTCAATGAAGGACAGGATATACAAACTAATACTGATGAGCTTAAAGCATTTCGACGTCGGTAAGTGAAAAGTTTTACAGTCGGGACGGATATTATATGCTCATCTGATCCATACCTTTCTATTATACATATAGTGATCTACAATTCTTATTAAGTCGACATCCAAACGATTGTATACGATGTGAGGTAGCAGGGAATTGTAAATTACAAAGTCTAGTACAAGAAGAACAAGTAGATGATAACATGTGGATGAAGAAAACTACTCGTGGCTCATCAGAACATCCTGAACATACCTTACATGATCATACCTCACCAAGTATATATCGTGATATGGACAAATGTATTGAATGTGGATTATGTGTAGATGCTTGTGCTAAGCAACAGATTCATGCTATTGGATTTGCAGAACGTGGTAGCGGGATGTTACCAATAACTGCATTTGATAAACCATTAAGTGAAACGGGATGTATCTCCTGTGGACAATGTACGTTACGTTGTCCTGTTGGTGCATTGATTGAACGTCCTGATTGGCATAGAGTATTGGGTGTATTAGATTCACGACAGAGGAAGACGATTATACAAACTGCTCCGGCAACACGAGTTGCAATTAGTGAAGAGTTCGGACTCGAGCCTGGCACGGTATCAACGGGTAGGATGGTCAATGCATTACGACAACTTGGATTTGATTATGTAACCGATACAAACTTCTCAGCTGATTTAACGATTATGGAAGAGGCCAATGAACTATTACAACGTCTTAGCGGAGAGCGTGAGGGATCATTACCTCTCTTTACTAGCTGTTGTCCGGGATGGATTAGTTATGTTGAGATTAATCGACCTGATTTGATACCACACTTGTCTACGACTAAGAGTCCACAGCAGATGCATGGAACAATATCAAAGTGTGGACCATTGGCTAAGCAAATAGCAGTAGAGACGGGAGAAGAACCATATGTTGTTAGTATTATGCCCTGTACGGCCAAGAAAGATGAAAGTGTTCGTCCTAGTAACCGAGGTGATATTGATGCAGTTCTGACGACAAGGGAATTGGCAAAGATGATACGCCATAGGAACATACCGTTTGCATCTCTGTCTAATGATGGATCGTTTGACTCTCCAATGGGTGAAAGTACAGGTGCTGGAGCCATCTTCGGAGCCTCTGGTGGTGTCCTAGAGGCTGCGTTACGTACTGCGGCAGATACTCTCGGCCTTAAGGATACTCCACTAGAGTATGAGGGAGTTAGAGGAGTGGAAAGGGGAGTAAAGGTCATGACTATAAAAGGGGTTGGATCTGTGGCCGCTGTTAGTTCTATTGGCTCGGCCATTGATTTACTAAGTAATGATGATTGGAAAGAAAAGTTTCTAATGATTGAAGTGATGACCTGTCCAGGAGGCTGCCTTGGGGGAGGCGGAGAGCCCAAGTCTGATGATCCAGACATCTTACAGAAAAGAATGGCTGGCATATACAACATTGATTCAGCATCGGCCATACGAAAGAGCCATGAGAATAAGGAGGTTCAACAGCTATATCAGGATATGCTTGGTGGTCATCCCTTGTCTGAGTCTAGTGAGCGTTTATTGCATACATACTATACACCAAGGAATTCAGCCAGGGAGAAATTATCTCGATTCTTATCTGCTGTTGATCATCGAGATGCCAAGGGGGCGGCAAGTTTATGTACGGATGATGTTATATGGAATACAAACACGGGATTATATGGAGCTGCTTGTGGCAAGAAGGCAGTAGAAACTTTGATTCAAGAGAAGTTACCAAAGGCTGACAGAGTTTGTGGAGAAGAGTTCAAACGACATAGACTCGCTTCTCCCGTCGAGGGTACAGATGTTGTCGGTCCTGATGGTAGTAAGCATCACTTTGAGGTGACGTTGGATAATGCTGGATTAATTAAGACTTTGACAAGAACAAGTTTATGATCGGTCATTTCTAGAGTATTTGGTTAGTGATACAGTTCCAGATAACTACTCTTAGACTTTTAAGATTAAATGATTAACACCAAAGATACCCCTCCAATAAATAATATCATTTACTAAAACTAGCAAGTGTAGATGCCTTAGCTTGTTTAAACTCCTCATCTGACAATACACCACTTGAATGAAGTTCTTTAAGCTTCTTTATCTCATCCGCAATACTTCTATTTTCATTATTACTATTATCCACATCATTAACAACAACTACCTGAGCTTGTGGTGGTGCTGACGGGGTGCTACTATTTGCAAGTGTATCTTTCTTAATTTGTTGATATTCATTAAATGACAGTACACCATCATCGGCAAGTGTTTTTAGGGCTTTTAACTTTGCACGTTGTGAATCTGATATACTTTCAGGAAGAGGAGTGTCAATATCACGTACAATTGTTTGAGATTCTGGTACTGCCACTACCGCCGCTGCTGGAAGTACCGAAGCAATAACAGGTGGAGATACGTTCGATTGGGTATTGGTATTGTTTGATTGTAATCTCATATTGTTGAGATGGATCATTAATTGATTCTCAATTCTACTAACCTTTTGCATGACTTTATTATTCATATTGGCTACACCGACAACTTGTGTTGCATTGCCGTTCCCAGCGGCCATACCAGCCTGCAAACGATTTAAGCTACCTTCAATATCATCTTTCATTTGAACTTTGCCGCCATCTAATAATGTATACTTTTCCGGAACGCATCCAGGACAAAGGCATGCGGTGCAGTCATCAGGGTTGTTCTTGTGTGAGATTGTACATCGTCGATCTCCCTTCCATACTATGTTGAATTCTCTTTTGAATTCTTCTGTAACTTGTTGTTTATATAACATCTGTATAGATGTTGCAGCGCTAACCATGAAGAAATATTTTGATTTGAGGATTGCTGACACTGACACAAGATTACTATCTATATTGCAATAAGTTCTTTGGATTATTAAATACTGAGTCCAACGCTAGCACCACTCCCTACAGAGCATTAACAATTGAACAAGACAAGGGTATGTGTATATATGATGGGCGCGCGGCGATAGTTTGTTGTTAATATAGTCCTTTTCCTCCCAACGTGGAGGAGAGCTAATAGCCAGGGGGGGGTGTCTTTAGTTTATTTAGGGTCTACGTATCGACCTCAGGGGGTGACTCGCCACTTACTGGCACAGTCCAAAGTATTGACCTTTTTTCCTTCAAACACGTGGAATATTTTTTGAGCAAAATGTCATCGCTCCACTTTTGGTATCCTATTTTGTTAGGGGCCACTGTGCAAATATTGGCCGCCGAATTCGGTGAGGAGGGGCCTATAATTGATGTCAACAAAGTTGGAAAGGCTCATTCTAGACCAGAATTGCAAGCTGAATCGATTGGTAATGCCAGCTTAGGACCAAATTTAACATAGGAACTAGTATTTGACTACTCAAAATCCCCATAGTGAACAGGACTGAAAATGCATGGTAATATAGGCAGTGCTGCTATTGATACAGATACATTATCTACAACCATCCTAGCCTGTATTTAAACTATAAATATGTATTAGAAGAGATAATGAACAATATTTTATCATATATAATCTATACTATTGCAATAAATTGAAGATACACTGTATCATTTTCACTAACAAACACACTATAAAATAGGATACCCAAAGTGGAGCGATGACTTTATTATTCCACGTGTTTGAAGGAAAAAAGGTCAATACTCATCATCATGAGTAATACACCTAAGAAATGAAGAGGGAAAGAAAATGAGAAATGGCGAGCGAACGGTATGCTTGATTGGGGGAGAGGGCTATCTTGAGGTCTAGGCTACTTATTGCATAGATGTACTTCTTTAATATATTGCTTGACATCATGTTACCTCCATTTCTGCTTTACCATTTATTTGAGTCAAACATAGAGGGCATAGCCCGAGCAAACTGATAGATTGCGGTTAGCTTTCGTTTCCCAATGTCAAAAGCAGAACTTGCTCCTTTACTACTACTTGCAACAACAGCCTCCTTAGCCCTATCAAACCAATCAACTACATATGGTAGTCCTTTTAAAGTTTGTTCGTCATCTGAAATCCAATCGGCAAAAAAAGGTTCTACATCCGAACTATCAGTTAAGACGTTGGGATGGTATTGTAATATCTTCATGATGGCTACATGACCTTTATTTGTGTTCTTATTCAACTTTAGTAATGATTCAAGTTCAGATGAAACTCTATTTCGTGACCAATGTCTTGCTAAAGACAAGTCATTCATTGTATGATTGGATGAATATATACTATTCAAGCTGGATGTATTGCACAATAGTTGGAATAAGTATGGGGATATCTCATTTGGGTCAATTCTGTTTTCATTGCCAGTCCAATTAGTTACGCAGTTGTCAAGAATCAGTCTCTCCAACTTTCTGTTGTTTGCCAAACTATTGAGAAGCACCTTTACTCCCTCCCTATCTGTACAAGTTGCCCGAAGAATGAGACATTGAAGTTTGGTATTAGGATCTTCGAGCAAGGGAGCGATAATCTCACATCCTACATGTCTTAGAGTATTGCTATCCAAATTGAGTTCCTCAAGATGATGATGGTGTCTAATTGCATCGATAAATGGCAATAGGTGTACGCCCCTTGAACGAGAAAACCCAGTTGTTCCTATTCCGCATTGTTGTAAATAAACACTTATGAGATTTTGACAACTTCTTAACGTCTCAATGACGATGGTACTTCTGCCGTTTTCTAGATCAATTCCATCTTCAATATGGAGGTGAGTGAGGTTATTATTATATTGGTATGTCTTCATTAGTTGGAGAGGTATATCACTGCCTGGCCAATAACTAAAATTAAGCAGCAACTTTTGGATAGATGAATTCCTTTTCAGGCCTTCATAGAATTCATGATCACTATCATCCTCAGACGAGCGAGGTCCACCATCTAAATGAATATGACCATCATACCCTGAGTTGACATCTAATATTTTGATATGCGTATTCTGTCCGAGGATATATTCACCAAGTTGTGAATAAGCCCCATCAACATCTGAGTTAAATCTGCCATTCACCTCAGATCGGCTACCGTATAAATATAATGTCGTCAGCTTGGGATCATTTTCTTTAACCCTTTGCAATGTCTCTTTGCTAAGATCATCCATTTTGTCCTCAATATTAGGTGCTGGAGGAGGTAATGCTGGATAAAAAGTGCACAAGATATGTGTTGTTTTTTATTTTTTGCAAACAGCAACCCATATGAAGACTACTTCGCCGCTAGGAACGACAGAGCATCAAAACTGGACAATATATGATATTAATGGCGTATAACTTTGATACGAAAGTTAATGAGAAGATATCTACAAGATAATCTTATTGATCATGCAATAGGTAGGTAATAGATGCCTGCGCCCCAAATCGAAAAGCGAGCGAACGGTTAGAAATTCGTTTTGAATTTAGATTTACTTGAGCTGAGATAGAGAGCATGTGTTTGCGGCGTACTATATTGACAATCTGATTTTATCTATCTGTATACTACACCTCTTATATCACCAAATTAATTATATGATATACCCCCCGAGGAATGACGCACTCAAATCTCAATTCCCACAATGCAAACATACTACCCCAACAGGATAACACAATTGAATGCCTAACATACATATCTACTCCTCCCAACAACCTACACCATTACTTCTTACCACCACCTAATAAATTAGCAAACACATCCTGTCCTTCACTACTTCCCCCCGCCAACCGTTTCGCCAACAAGGCACTCCTATTATCCTCAACAGTAATAACCGCCCCGTTACGTTTATCCTGTACCAATATATAAACAAATTCACCACTTTTCATTTCCTTACTAACTTCGGCAAATACAAATGCATTACCATATTGTCCTTCTAAATTAAATCGGACACGTACTCTTTTCGAACCATCGTCTTCGTTAGTATATTCGGTGTGTTCAATGAAGTTTCGACGTCCTTCACGATGTCCACCATGATCACGTCCGTATGTTTTGAAGTTATCTCCGAAACGACGTTTAACATCTGGATGATTGTGTATTTTAGTAGAGGCTTTATCGAATATGGTGTTTGGTGACATTTTAGTAGGTAGGAGTTCCTTACCGATGTAATATGCACAGATTGATGCAAATGTTAATGCACCTCCCCAGAAGAAGAGTCGTGTACCGGCTACTACCTTTTCACCGGGTGTTAATACTATTTCTTGTGATGTCGGTTCTTCTCCTTCGGGATTGTTGGTATTGTTGCCATCTGTTTTTGTTTGTGATTTTGTATCTTTGTTATTTGATGTGCTACTTGATGTTGATCGTAGTGCCAAGCGACGTGTAGCTGGGGTATTGAGATTATTGTTTATATGACTTGCTAATTGGTTAAGAGGTGTGTATTGATGATAGCAAGACGTTGACTTGTTGCTATTACTACTGAGAGATGATGATATGCTACGTGTTGCAATTAAGGTATAATTTTTGGTATCATTTTTTGTTGTGTGTGTGAAGCATCTCCTAGCGGCCACCGGTCTGATGAATGCCGATCGAATCATACTGAGAAAAAGCAATAGTAGTAGAAGCTGTGAATATAATGGATAGAAGTAGTAGAGAGTTGGTATTGAGTAGGAGTGAGTACAATAGATGGAGTGAGATTTGTGGTCAAATAATTGGATCTTTAGTTTTCAACTCTGGAAAACTCTTTAGGATACCTCTACACTCTCATAATTTTTGATTGTATCACCAATCTTCACCAATTAATCACCAATCACCATCACCACCATCATCAAAACCTTACTTCTAATCCAAACATCATCATGAGTTGCGTTCCATGTCAAGTACCCGAAGGTACTAAACTAACAATAACATTGCCTGATGATTTTCATCATCATTTCCGTGATGGCAACTTCGTAGAAACTGTGCTCGAACATGCAACACAACAATTTTCTAGGTGTATTGCAATGCCTAACTTAAAGGTGAGTTGTATGTATTGATGGGTATGTGTAATGTTTGGTATATTGCATATCATATACAACGTCTTATCATATATATTTACACATCATTCAAACATATTAACAGCCGCCAGTAACAACGACAGAAATTGCATTAGCCTACCGCAATCATCTATTAACCAACCTACCAAAGGACTTACCACACAAAGCATTCACACCATTAATGACACTCTACCTAACTGACAATACCACACCCGAGGAAGTAACCAAGGCATATAACACTGGACATATCTACGCATGTAAATATTACCCCGCCGGTGCAACAACCAACTCCGACGCAGGCGTAACCGACGTTAAAAAAACATACCCAGCATTACAACAAATGGCAAAGTTAGGTATGATGCTATGTATCCATTCCGAAGTCTCAACACCACAAATTGATATCTTCGATCGTGAACCAATCTTTATTGAAGAAATTATTAAACCATTAGTTGCCGATATGCCTACTTTAAAAATAACAATGGAACATATATCAACTAAAGAGGCTGTTGAGTATGTATTATCAGCTCCTGACAATGTCAAGGCTAGTATTACATGTCATCATTTGTTATATAATCGTAATGCATTATTGGTTGGGGGTATTAAACCACATTATTATTGTTTACCTATCTTGAAAAGGGAGGTACATCGTGAGGCATTGTTAAAGGCGGCAACGTCTGGATCGAATAAGTTCTTTTTGGGTACAGATTCGGCACCTCATACTGTGGAGAATAAGGAAAGTGCGTGTGGTTGTGCGGGAGCATATACGGCACATGCCGCGTTACAGTTGTATGCCGAGGCATTTGAAAGTGTAGGAGCATTAGATAAGCTGGAGGGATTCGCTAGTCATCATGGTGCCGATCATTATGGATTAGCAAGGAATAGTAGTAAGATTACATTGGAGAAGAAGAGTTGGATTGTGCCGATGAAGTATAAGTTTGGTACGAGTGTGGTACGTCCATTACGGGCGGGGGAGAGTATTGCTTGGAGTATTGTACCAGAAGAAGATGGTGGAGAGGGGGAGGAAGAAGAAAGTAACAAAAAACAAAGGCAAGTATGAGTATGAGATATTTAAGATGATAGGCATAGTTACATCCTTAAGTTAATCTTGTATTATTGTGTTACACAGTGTAATATCTATACGAATTAGCTTGAGATATGGGGATGCAGGATCGTACCACCGAAAAGATCAATTAATAAAATGAAATGACATTACCCTAGGATACCCCCAATACTTGCCATTGATTGAGGCTAGTTTTAATGGCCTCTATCCCCTCTACTCGAGAACACAATCTACAATAGATACGTCTGGCTATTGATAAAGGGATGTGAGTGCTCTATTTCTAATTAGGGTTAGCTGCTGAGGCTGGGGTTAATTGCATCCTCGAGTCTTAGATGCGAGTGCCAGTGTGAAGTACCATTCGCTTACGACAATTCTTAGAGTTGCGACTATTTGAGTTGGGGTTCGTAAGCGTGACGATTGCATCATGGAGAGTGAGAAATGATGACCAACATCTCAGATATGTAAGTGAACAAAGTATGATCGAAAGTGCCTCTCATCTACATATAAAGACACATAAACAAACAGCAGCAATAGACACTGACAAACAATCATGGACGAACCAGATTCCTCGTCGTCTCCACCTCAACGTGCTGACGATGATTGCAATGAACTGCCACTTACAAAGGATTTGGAGCAGCAGCTCGATGTATCATCACAGAGAGAGACAATGTATAGTAATATCGCTGATTCGTTAGCACAGTATGAGATTGAAGACAATGATAATGCATCAGAATCAGAAGAAACCAAACCACCCATCAACAATGATGTTTGCAATAAACAAGATGACAATCATGAGGTTGATGATGATGATTATGATGTGCTAAACGAGCATACAGTCGGCAGCGAGGATGAAGATGAGGATGATGATAGAGAAATAGATGCATCAAATCATTCAATTGGTAGTTGGGGGATGAGCAATATTAACGAGTTGCAACCTCCTCTATCTGATGCACAAATCGCAGAAAGTGTATGGAATGTTGTAGCAGCTGCCGATAGGGACTACAACAATAATGTACACGATGATAAACAGCTTGCTGCAAAGATTAAGAAGTACGGCGAAACAAAAGCAACTGTTGAAGATGATGATTCTACTAATTCTAACAATGGTACAAATAGTGCCACATCAGATGTTCAAACTGATATAGAATCTCAGCAACACGGACAATCAAATGCAAATCCAAAACGTCAATCATCAGTGAGTTGGGCAGAACGAGTAGATGAGTATTTGAACGAGTTAACTGAAGATGAAGAAGAGTGTGAAGAAGAGGTTGGATTATCAGGTTTGCAACGGATACGTTCCATTGCTAGCAATATGCTCTCCCTCCGTTCCATCCCTATAACGAATAGTACTAGTAGACGATCATCTGTAATACAAGCAGTAGTAACGCGTAGACCACGATCCAGGTCCATGGTAGAGGCACATTCATCACGTAGCAATGAGTCAACTTCATCAAGACGTAACTCAGCCCCCGGTGCCCCAGCCACCCGCAACACAACCATTCGAGACCGATTCGGTTCAATAGTAAGAGGTCAAAGGAGACATAATCCACTAGCACGGTCATCAAGTGCTAACAATCAAGCATTACATGACTTGTCTGAAATGATGGGTGAAATAACTGCTGTTGAGGCATATGCTGTGGTGGATGAATCACACAGACATACAGAAAGTGTTGAAGCAATACCTGTGGATATGCAAAGGGAAAGGAAATGGAGGAGGTTAAAGAGGCAGATATATCTCATTTGGGGACCCCTGCTTCTTGTTTTGGTCGTAGTTGTGGTCGTAGCAGTTGTTAATGGACCAGGTTCAAAGACTGTGGAGGTACAAGAAGATCAAGATCTAGTAGTCGATTATGATGATCCAACTATTCAGCTAAAGGATGGGAGCTTGAGTTGTGTTGATAAAGTGTTATGTAAGGCTATTGCTGCTGCAATACTAGGGCCTGAGTATGAAGGCAATGTTGTCGAGGTAGATGTTACACTGCACCTGCAAGAAGGTGAAAGATAGGTCTAATTAGAAAAGGGTTAGGATACTTTGTCTTTATAAGATTAGCTTTAATAATATCATTCCCTTCCTTCCTTGAGGAATGAGGCATTATAATTATACATTAAGTATTACACACTCTAATAATCTATATACCCTCAATATCATCTTCCTTCCCTATACTATCCCCCTTCCAATCACCATCTTCATCCATGGAATCAATAACACCACTGGCCACATCCCCTGCTACTTTAAGTAAGGCAACAACAATGGCCAAGCCACCGACATAGACATACCATGGCTCACTTGAGGCACTATCTATCGTCAATGCCTTACCAATTCGACCAGCATAGACATAGGCAAAAGTCCCGGGTGCAAACCCTATCGCCGTACCAAAGAAGTATGGCCAAAAGTTGATACTAGATGCTCCGTATAAGTAGTTGGATAACGCAAATGGGAAGAGAGGAGAAAGTCTCAACAGAAGCATTAGTTTGAAACCCTCCTTTGATATTGCCTTATCTAGATTTTGAAATGTAGGTTTGTCCTTCAGTACCTTTTCTACATATCCCCTGTTGTATATGGAGACATGGATATCCCAGGAGGGAGAAAAAAGTTGGTGAGCATATCATGTGTTCAAAATGGGCATAGAAGCAACACAAAAAACTTAAACGAACCTTAAGAATGTTCTACCAATAACAAAGCTAATACTAGCAGCAATACTAGCACTAAATAGGCATGTTGCCGTGCCAAGAACTGTACCAAACAAATATCCACTTGATGCTGTTAATATCGGCACCGCAGGTATAGCCAATATCTCAGCCAAGACATAAAAAGAACTAAAGTATATACAACCCTTTTGTACATCCATTGTTTGTAATGCTGTTATTATTGTATCAAATGATGTTGATGGATCTTTAATCAGTTGTCTGTATAAAGTTGCAAAAGGAGAGGAAAGTGGTGAGCAAAGTGTAGGGATACCCACAAGCTTGATACAATTACGATGTGAAAGATATTACAAATATACTCACCCCAGCTCTAAATCTAAACCTAAATCATTCCCCATTGTAACAGCCAGTGCACCCGCCGCAGCCAATATTAGTATAGTACCACTAATTAATATCCATTTAGTTGAATCTAATGATGATGAATCTGTATTGATTATCTGGGGATTATTCGCATCAATCTTTTGCAATGAGTTTAATTGCTGCTGTTCTGGATCTATTTGTTGACTATTGTCTATTTCATCATCTGCTGTCCATATATCATCTAGTACATTGTCTAGTAATTTGCTGTTATTGGTAGAACATTCTTAAGGTACGTTTGATTTGTGTTTGTGGTGTCTAATGTAAGACATTCCCCAGTTTGGACACATGATATGCTCACCAACTTTTTTATCACTCCTGGGATATCTCTCTCCATACACATAACAGGGGGTATGTGGAAAAGGTATTGAGGGATAAACCCACATTTCAAAATCTAGATAAGGCAATATCAAAGGAGGGTTTCAAGTTAATGTTATTGTTGAGACTATCTCCACTCTTCCCATTTGCATTATCCAACTACTTATACGGAGCATCTAGTATCAACTTTTGGCCATACTTCTTTGGTACGGCGATAGGATTTGCACCCGGGACTTTTGCCTATGTCTACGCTGGTCGAATTGGTAAGGCATTAACGATAGATAGTGCCTCAAGTGAGCCATGGTATGTCTATGTGGGTGGCTTGGCCATTGTTATTGCCTTACTTAAAGTGGCAGGTGATGTGGCCAGTGGTGTTATTGATTCCATGGATGAAGATGGTGATTGGAAGGGGGATAGTATAGGGATGGAAGATGATATTGAGGGTATATAGATTATTAGAATGTGTAATACTTATTGTATAATTATAATGCCTCGACCTCTACTATTGGGTAACCCATAGATAGAAGCAAAAGCACGGAGTTGCGGCTATGATAAACTAATCTAACAAACTAACACTAATCTAATCCTCAAGGAAGGAAGGGAATGATATTATTTAAGCTAATCTTAAAGACAAAGTATCCTAACCCTTTTCTAATTAGACCTATCTTTCACCTTCTTGCAGGTGCAGTGTAACATCTACCTCGACAACATTGCCTTCATACTCGGGCCCTAGTATTGCAGCAGCAATAGCCTTACATAACACTTTATCAACACAACTCAAGCTCCCATCCTTTAATTGAATAGTTGGATCATCATAATCGACGACTAGATCTTGTTGTACCTCCACAGTCTTTGAACCTGGTCCATTAACAACTGCTACGACCACAACTACGACCAAAACAAGAAGCAGGGGTCCCCAAATGAGATATATCTGCCTCTTTAACCTCCTCCATTTCCTTTCCCTTTGCATATCCACAGGTATTGCTTCAACACTTTCTGTATGTCTGTGTGATTCATCCACCACAGCATATGCCTCAACAGCAGTTATTTCACCCATCATTTCAGACAAGTCATGTAATGCTTGATTGTTAGCACTTGATGACCGTGCTAGTGGATTATGTCTCCTTTGACCTCTTACTATTGAACCGAATCGGTCTCGAATGGTTGTGTTGCGGGTGGCTGGGGCACCGGGGGCTGAGTTACGTCTTGATGAAGTTGACTCATTGCTACGTGATGAATGTGCCTCTACCATGGACCTGGATCGTGGTCTACGCGTTACTACTGCTTGTATTACAGATGATCGTCTACTAGTACTATTCGTTATAGGGATGGAACGGAGGGAGAGCATATTGCTAGCAATGGAACGTATCCGTTGCAAACCTGATAATCCAACCTCTTCTTCACACTCTTCTTCATCTTCAGTTAACTCGTTCAAATACTCATCTACTCGTTCTGCCCAACTCACTGATGATTGACGTTTTGGATTTGCATTTGATTGTCCGTGTTGCTGAGATTCTATATCAGTTTGAACATCTGATGTGGCACTATTTGTACCATTGTTAGAATTAGTAGAATCATCATCTTCAACAGTTGCTTTTGTTTCGCCGTACTTCTTAATCTTTGCAGCAAGCTGTTTATCATCGTGTACATTATTGTTGTAGTCCCTATCGGCAGCTGCTACAACATTCCATACACTTTCTGCGATTTGTGCATCAGATAGAGGAGGTTGCAACTCGTTAATATTGCTCATCCCCCAACTACCAATTGAATGATTTGATGCATCTATTTCTCTATCATCCTCATCTTCATCCTCGCTGCCGACTGTATGTTCGTTTAGCGCATCATAATCATCATCAACCTCATGATCGTCATCTTGTTTATTGCAAACATCATTCTTGATGGGCGGTTTGGTTTCTTCTGATTCTGATGCATTATCATTGTCTTCTATCTCATACTGTGTTAACGAATCAGCTATATCACTATACATCGACTCTCTCTGTGTTAATGATACATCGGGCTGCTGATCCAACTCTTTTGGAAGTGGCAGTTCATTGCAATCATCTAATTCGTCCATGATTGTTTGTCAGTGTCTATTGCTGCTGTTTGTTTATGTGTCTTTATGTAGATGAGAGGCACTTTCGATCAATTTGTGCACCGTACATGATACTATGCTGCCGGTTATCATTTTCAGCTCTCCACTAAATATAAATGAGCACTGAGCAATCGTCATTCTACGAACCCGAATTTGTCGTAAGCGAACGGTACTTCACACTGGCACTCGCATCTAAGACTCGAGGATACCGCCAACCCTAAATATGAAATAGAGCACTCACATCACTTTATCGATAGCCAGACGTATCTATTGTAGATTGTGTTCTCGAGTAGAGGGGCTAGTCCATTAAAACTAGCCTCAATCAATGGCAAGGTATGGGAGTATCCTAGGGTAATGTCATTTCATTTTATTAATTGATCTTTTCGGTGGTACGATCCTGCATCCCCATATCTCAAGCTAATTCGTATAGATATTACACTGTGTAACACAATAATACAAGATCAACTTAAGGATGTAACTATGCCTATCATCTTAAATATCTCATACTCATACTTGCCTTTGTTTTTTGTTACTTTCTTCTTCCCCGCCCTCTCCACCTTCTTCTGGTACAATACTCCAAGCAATACTCTCCCCCGCTCGTAATGGACGTACCACACTCGTACCAAACTTATACTTCATTGGTACAATCCAACTCTTCTTCTCCAATGTAATCTTACTACTATTCCTTTCTAATCCATAATGATCGGCACCATGATGACTAGCGAATCCCTCCAGCTTATCTAATGCTCCTACACTTTCAAATGCCTCGGCATACAACTGCAACGCTGCATGTGCCGTATATGCACCAGCACAACCACATGCACTTTCCTTATTCTCAACAGTATGTGGTGCTGAATCTGTACCTAAAAAGAACTTATTCGATCCAGACGTTGCAGCCTTTAACAATGCCTCACGATGTACCTCCCTTTTTAATATCGGTAAACAATAATAATGTGGTTTAATACCACCAACCAATAATGCGTTACGATTATATAACAAATGATGACATGTAATACTAGCCTTGACATTGTCAGGAGCACTTAGTACATACTCCACTGCCTCTTTAGTTGATATATGTTCCATTGTTATTTTCAATGTGGGCATATCGGCAACTAATGGTTTAATAATTTCTTCAATGAAGATTGGTTCACGATCGAAGATATCAATTTGTGGTGTAGATACTTCGGAATGGATACATAGCATCATACCTAACTTTGCCATTTGTTGTAATGCTGGATATGTTTTTTTAACGTCTGTGACGCCTGCATCGGAGTTGGTTGTGGCACCGGCGGGGTAGTACTTACATGCGTAGATATGTCCCGTTTCGTATGCCTTGGTTACTTCCTCAGGTGTGGTATTGTCGGTTAGGTAGAGTGTCATTAATGGTGTGAATGATTTATGTGGTAAATTTTTGGGTAGGTTTGATAGGAGATGATTACGATATGCTAATGCAATTTCTGTCGTTGTTACCGGAGGCTATATATAATATATAGGTATATGTGTTAATGTGTAAATGTATATGATAAGATATGCAGTATATCAAACACAGTAAACACATCATTATCTCACCTTCAAGTTAGGCATTGCAATACACCTAGAAAATTGTTGTGTTGCATGTTCGAGCACAGTTTCTACGAAGTTGCCATCACGGAAATGATGATGAAAATCATCTGGTAGTGTTATTGTTAGTTTAGTACCCTCGGGTACTTGACATGGAACGCAACTCATGATGGTTTGGATTAGAAGTCAAGGTTTTGATGATGGTGGTGATTGGTGATGGTGATTGGTGAAGATTGGTGATACATGATACTTTAATAACGTGCACTGTAACTAGTGCAGTGCATGCGAGGTTTCAGTGCATGAAATCTGCACTAGTGAAGCCCCAAAATGCACGCATGAGCGATAGCGAATGCGGGCATGTGGGGCTGAACGCGTGCAGATTTCATGTACTCAAGTCTCAAATGCAATGCACGTGTTACA
>Ga0214480_100696_pt1 | contig 16503 bp, 16 predicted proteins | sample M1_20Mar14CPVII9_3_FD_165042 | JGI IMG/M metagenome (GOLD analysis project Ga0214480, IMG submission 165042) | Marine eukaryotic communities from Monterey Bay, California, United States - M1_20Mar14CPVII9sort6BwellE17 | ecosystem: Environmental > Aquatic > Marine > Unclassified | place: USA... | reverse complement strand
AAACATTTGTTGAATCTTCTAATACTCCTGTTTCCTTCTTAAATTGAGCTGCTGTTCTAGCTTTTTCCGTCGCTATCTGATATGATGCTGCAAAGGCGCCATCTAATCTCTTAACTAGGATCGGTACACCGCCGGTATCTGCAATTGCAATTGTTACAGCCCAGCCATTTGCTTCCGCTTCTTGGCAAGCCGAATCCATTGCTTCTTGGCACGCTGCTTGAGTAAGACTATATGTAGATTGAAACATCTCTCCCTCTGACATGTAAAGTTTTGTTGTTTGTGTTTTGAGCACGTTTGTTGTTATGAAACAAAAAGATGACTTGGTAAAACAGATTAAATATAGAATTATACTACCGAATGTATTAATGAACATATCATCCGAGATATCACTGTGATATTCTATCTTATATATCACTACAGAGAGGTCAAGATTCAAGATATGCTGATGTTGATGTGCAAGATACGGTATCGATCTTCTATGTCATTTTTTATGGAATTCTTGCTTTGAGAGTGTTATGGATTGGGATTGGTCTCATATATTATCATTCGGTTAAGAGCAGAGAAGTGATGATAAAGATCAGGTCAATGATCATATAATAAGCAGGAGATGACATTGACAAATACTGATGTCGAAGAGGTCGATAATGGGGAGGGCTACTCAACAGAACAAGTACAAGAAGACGACTTAAGTAATGATGTTGCATCTATGATACTTGGTCGATGGATATTAGTGAACAGTGAAATATCAACTCCGTTTATGTCATTTATCTCAGGGGAGATGGTTATTGCACATCAACTTAATGAGAAAACGGGAGAAGACGAATTCATCACAAAAACTTCATGGAAAATTAGATATTGCTGTCTACCTTGTATTAAATTCCGTGGCACTAATACATCAATAACTAGAATACCGGTGAAGATGAAGATAATAGTTTCACAGTAACAGACATGAAAACAGATATAGTAGATTATCCATACTGCAAGAGAGAGAAGAACAAGTTTACAATGATAGGAGAGAAGGGAACTACTATTATGGAGTATAAGGCCGATAAATGTTACGGAAAGATAGTTGATCCGAGATATTCGTTGTATATAAATCAAGAGTGGGAAAGAATAGAAACCTTTACTGCATCTACTACTTGATGAATAGTATATATTGGTTAATGAGATATAACACATCTAAAGAGAGATGTGATAGGTGTAGGATTTTCCGATAGGAATGAGCAAGTAGAGATGCTCAGAAATGTAAAGATTAGGACATTAGATAGAGGGTGCATTAAAACCCTGTGAAAAAGTAGTGACATTATATCAATAACAAAAGAAAAGTATTTCAAATCGTTACAATGTTTATCTAATAGACATATATACTATGAATAATGACTATGCACAGCACCAGTCTTCTGCTCGAACAAGTTCTAATATTGAGTGGTCAGTTTTGCTGTGCTTCACAGCCGTTTCCTAATCTCTTCCCTAATCACCTTGTCTATACTCTTCTAATCCTTCAATTCGCCACTCTCTTCCATTCTTGTTCGATATACAAACTATATCTCGCGTCAGTAATTTTCATGTGGCATCTATCGCCCTTATACTCAATTTCATTTGTACCTTTCTTCCCAACAGTCTTGAAGTGATTATTACCCTCCCTTCGTCCATAGTCAACTAATCCATCAACCAGATTCGACTTTTTGTTTTGCACAGTAAAAGTATCTTTACCAGTAAGCCTCGTTATAGACGTGCTTGATCCTCGGTATGGGAAGCAACATAATCTCATCTTCCATGATGTGTTGGTTAAATATTCATCTTCGCCGGTTTCCTCATTCACTTGATGTTTGACTACCATCTCTCCGGATTTGAATGATATTAATGGAGTTGATATCTTGCTATCAACTAATATCCATCTGCCAAGAAATATAGAAGCTATCGTCTCTTCACTACACGGGGGACACATTTCTTCTTTGGTAGCTGACCCCCCATCATCGTTAATTATATTCTCTGAAGCCATGGTGATGCCTTCTGCTTATATCTCTTTTCTTCTTATGTATTGCAAGTAATGGTGATATTACTCCAATATGCGAACTCGAAATTTTGCCTCTGTTTATGTATTGCAATACTTTTGACTAATCCGATATCCACTGTCCTCACTATGAATACCAATCATCTCTCCTATTATTGGCAATTCAATTTTATCAACAACTTCAAGTGATAGGAGGTGGTTTTGCATTGCCGCACTCGCGACACTTCATATGCATTTTTTTAGGCTAAAAGCCTTTTGACGGTTGCGAAGGATATTATTCCCGGAGAGCTAATGGTTGTGTTGCACAGCTCTTGAAGTGTTCTATGTCTGGTTATTTGTTACACGTAGTGCATCTAAGTGACAAAGGTACTACATTCTGATATATCTGGTTAGTTGTTACCTGATATAGAATTATTACTTTCCACAAAATCCGTATCTCTCATTAGTAGTCTCCCACTTAGTTGGCTTGTCTCTCTCTTCCTCTCAACACTCAACTCATTCATATATCTTTACTTTGTTTGATTTGCAACACCCTCAATTCGTGCCCTAACATCATCCAAATCACCCAAGTATACACCTTGCAATGGTCCAATACCATTCTCATTCGGCACAACATTCATATCATCATCAAATTCATAAACAAGTGGCACGCCAGTGGGAATATTCAACCCTGTAATCTCATCTTCTGAAATATTATCAAGATGCTTTACCAATGCACGTAATGTATTGCCATGAGCGGCAATAATAACCTTCTTGCCACTTTTAATAGCCGGGGAAATTTCATTCTCCCAAACTGGCATGAATCGTTCACCTGTTAACTTCAAACTTTCCGTCTTGGGTATATCCTCCTTTGCAATGTTGGCATATCGTGGATCATTACCGGGGTAGTATTCACTAGATTCGTCACATTCGGGTGGTGGAATATCGTAGGAACGACGCCAGATTAATACCTGATCTTTACCATGTTTGTCAACTGTTTCTTGTTTGTTTAGACCCTGTAGTCCACCGTAGTGACGTTCATTTAGACGCCATGTGTTAATCTAAATTGTGTGTTGATGGTTGTGAGGAAGGAAAGAAGAAGTTAGATAACATATAATCCAGAGATTCCACAAACAAAGGAGAGAATTTTGGGTTGATGGATCGAGAGATACGAGCCGGTAGACATGAAATGTATTCCTCCCCCGTCATACACCCAACGACCCAGCAATCTCATTACAACATATCAACAAACTTCTTCATTTGTTTTACAACTCACATCAATATACACAATATCCAAAAACACATAACATATAATTTAAAACTTACAATTGGAATATACATTAAATCCAACTCTTCCAATATAATCCATAATGTTTTAATAGCACGTTTCAATACACTCGTATATGCCACATCAAATGTATACCCGCCATCTTTTAATAACTTGCCACCTTCTGCTGCCTCTCCTAATCCTTTGGTGTTCAATGAAGCATCGGCCCATCCTGTGAAGATGTTTAAATCATTCCATTCGGACTCACCGTGTCGGACTAGGACTAGTTTATGATTGTATAGTACACTACTACTTGTTGTTTGGACATTGTTGTATGATGATGATGTGCGTAGTAGAGTGGTAGTTGTTGAATGTGGTGCAAGGAAAGCAGAGATTGCAGTGATTGTTGATAGTAAGATTAGTAGTGATGATTTCATTGTATTGTTCGTTGTTTGGTATCTATCTTATGTACGCCGTCGATTTGTGCTTCAGTCTATTTGCAATAGTATAGTTGTAGAGCTATGATGATGTCGATATCTAATAACTTCCCATGATCAAAGAGAAGAAAGATTCAAATGTTGATGGGGATGGCAACATTCTATGTGAGAGGAGCAAGATAATTTACAACTTTACAGGTAGAATATAGACTATTATTAAGAATTACCTTGGATGTGTGCATTTCATGCTTGAAATTGCAAAGATACTCTTGGATCTTAGCAATCGACGTCATAGCCATCAATACTTTCATTCCTCATAATTTACTGCAACGAGTTGAAGCACATCAATTTCAGTATATCATGGCAAAGTATTACGGAGCATTAGTTAGCCTATTAGCGCTTGGTAAGTTGATCATATGTTCTCGCTATACTGGCGTAGGGCGGCGGCGATTTGGGTATCCATCAAAATATGTTGCAATTGCAAAAGATTCAGTTTGTACATCAACTCCGCATCCTATGGTTTTGATGATACTATCTCTCTTTGCTCGTCTCGTCTAGTATACTTTGAGATGTACAGTGGGGGGGGGGAGTACATATGTCGTGAGGATACCGAGCGCAATGATGATACCGAGAGCATATATGATATATGCACTTCATATTATCTATGCAATTGCAAATCATTGACACTCCGCAAGGAAGATATGGATTAGATTATGTTACAGTTCTCTTTGTCTGGTTATCGGTTCAACTTCAGAGATGTATGCGACGGTTATAAGTATGCTGGTTGAGGAGTGACCGAGAGCGTATATATTGTGTGATCTTCTTCTCTATGCGATTTTGCAACTCAAACTATATCTTTCTTTCTCTGTCTTACCTTTTGTACTTTACTGGCATTGCACTTGTTGAAACTTCAATTATGACACACTATCATTCATCTGCACAATACTGCAACACATTCAGGACAATCATCTGCATTTACAACACCAAAGAGCACTTCCATCAAATCGCATACACAACTTAATATGGCAAAGATTTCAAGTGTCAAGGCACGTGAAATTTTAGATAGTCGTGGTAACCCTACTGTTGAGGTATGTTATATATGTATATTATATGATTTGTCGTGTGTATGAGATGTTGATGTGTACATGATGTTTGTCCATAAGATATGTTTCAACTCACAAACTATTGCATCATCTTCCTTCTACTTACCATAATGCAACTCGACATAAAAACAACATCAACACACAATTTCAATGAAATAAAAGGTTGAACTATGCACAGAAGATGGTAAATTCGTAGCCTCGGTACCATCCGGTGCCTCCACGGGTGCATACGAAGCATGTGAACTACGTGACGGAGGATCACGATACCTAGGCAAGGGTGTACTAGGTGCCGTTGCCAATGTCAATGATGTGTTAGGACCTGCTGTTATTGGTATGGATCCTGCCGATCAACGTGCTATTGATAATAAGATGATTGATATTGATGGTACGCCTAATAAGAATAAGATGGGTGCCAATGGTAAGATTGTGTTGATTTTTTGTTTGTGATTGCACATTCTAGTTCTTCCTCGTATCTCACACATATCACTCACATTTGAAACACAAATAGCCATTCTTGGAGTCTCACTAGCAGCCTCAAAGGCAGGCGCAGCAGCCAACAACTTACCCCTCTACGCACACTATGCCAAAATTGCCGGTAATGATAATGACAAGTATACCATGCCCGTGCCATGCTTCAATGTTATCAACGGTGGGTCACATGCTGGTAATAAGCTTGCCTTCCAGGAATACTTTGTCATCCCCACCGGCGCCACGTCCTTCTCTGAGGCTATGCAAATTGGATGTGAGGTATACCATACACTTGGTAAGATCATTAAGGCCAAGTTTGGTGGTGATGCCACACTAATTGGAGATGAGGGTGGATTCGCTCCACCCTGTGACAATCGTGAGGGATGTGAATTAATCATGGAAGCCTTAAAGAAGGCAGGATATGAAGATAAGTGTTCCATCGGGTTAGATGTTGCCGCATCTGAATTCCGTGTGAAGGATAAGGATGAGTACGATCTTGACTTCAAGTATGATGGTAATATCATCTCGGGACAGGAACTAGGCGATTTGTATCAAAGTTTGGCAGCCGATTATCCCATTGTTACAATTGAGGATCCCTTCGATGAAGATGATTGGGATAATTGGTCGAAGTTTACTGCCAAGAATAGTGAGGCATTCCAAGTTGTTGGCGATGACTTGACAGTGACCAATATTGAAAAGATTGGACGTGCCATTGATGAGAAGTCATGTACCTGTCTATTACTCAAGGTGAATCAAATAGGAAGTATTTCAGAGTCAATTGATGCCGTTAAGAAGTCGAAGCAGGCCGGATGGGGTGTTATGACTAGTCATCGTAGTGGTGAGACGGAGGATACATACATTGCTGATTTGGCTGTTGGATTATGTACTGGACAGATTAAGACGGGTGCTCCGTGCCGTTCAGAAAGGTTGGCCAAGTATAACCAACTTTTGAGGATTGAAGAAGAGTTGGGAGCTGAGAACACCATTTACGCTGGAAAGGGATTCAGGACAACATCTTGGATGGCATAAATGAGTGAGTGAGTAATGCTCTGTTTAGGAAAGATCAATATTGGATCTTTCATCTACTTGTGTACAATGGTAATAAGAAGTTAGGGCATACTTAAAATAGATCTTCGTTGAATTAAAGTTGCTTAACACTGGGTATTACCTCTCTTTACTTCATCCTCAAACTTCACCTTGTAAATGTCAGTTTCCTTGCCCCAAGACATGACTTGTCCAATTTTCCCTTTAGTATCTCTGCATCTTACAAATAACTGGGCAGTTCAATCCGAAATAAATCCCATCAGAGTTCGAAGTTATAGATCAGGATTTCCTCAAACTCATCATCCCTTGCGTTTTCGTCCAAGATAGGGCCCTTGAGAATACACTTTATCACTGGCTATGATGTCTAGAAGTACTTGGCAATCAATCACTCTGCTGAGGGTGTTCTTTAATACACATGCCTACTTATAATACAAGCTACAATATAGAGCGTACATTGATCAATCAAACGTCATCTATGTATTGTTTTATTCTATCTAAAAGTAGTAATGCCACATCTGAGCATTCTAAAGGAGAAGGCTCAAACAAGAGCAGCTGCTCACTACATCAACATCATATCAAAACTGTCCTCATCATATTCTCTCTACATATCAAGATCAGTGAGGTCATCCATGTTGAATTGAGACATGTCAAATCCTTCCATACCATCTGGCATTTGGAACTGAGGCTCTTCTGGCTCATCCTCTACCTCCGGGAGATCTTCTGCGGTAAGCTCATCGGCCAAGGCAAGTGATTCGACACCGAGGCTGCTCTTCAATACACGAGTCATACGAGCGGCATACTTCTTAGGATCTCTGATGGGGAAGCCTCCGCTCATTGTGGCAGTGTCTAGTAGAATCCAAGCGTTATCCTTTACTGAGTCTGGAATCTCGGCCTCTTCATCCTCAGGAATAGATTCAAGAAGCTTGATTACAAAAGGATGGCGAGGGTTCAACTCCAAGTTACCAGTTGGGATAGCATTCTCTCCAGGAGCGACTCCATGGGCGAATGCCTGAGCTCTCATGATACGATCCATGTTGGCAGAGTTGCCCCATTCGGAACTTGATACAATAGCAGGAGCACGGCCCAACCTCTTGGAGATTGATACACGGGTAACATCCGATCCATAAAGCTTTTTGAGGAATTTGGTAAGAGGCTTGAACTTTTCAGTGTAAACCTTTGTTCGTCGCTTGGCAAGGTCTTCATCTTCGTCGCTAAACTTGACACCCTCCTTGGTGATATCACGGTACTTCTTGCCGTCGAATTCACGTACATTTCCAATAAAGTACTCATCAACGGCATCAGTGAGGAAGAGCACCTCTACATCTCTTTCATCAAAGGCATCCATGAAGCTACTCTCCTTCAACTGCTTCAATGTCTCGCCTGGGAAGACGTAAATCTCCTTCTGCCAATCCTTCATCCTATCAACATACTCCTGGAGACTTGTGTAGTCATCCTCTCCTTCCGTCTTACTAGACTTGAATCGTAGTAGCTTCTGAAGTTTGTCCTTGTTTGCGGAGTCATCGATGCATCCCATTTTCAAGCTCAGGCCAAACTTCTTGTACCATTCAATGTAAGGGTGGAGCTTCTTAGGCTGCTCGATGACATTACCATCAGCATCAATTTCGGCCTCCTCCTCGGGCATGGGAGCATTAGACATCTTCTTGATCAAATCAATAGCCTTTCGTACCAACTTCTTCTTAATAATCTTGATAATCTTACTCTCTTGAAGTGTTTCACGGTTGACATTGAGAGGAAGATCATCAGAATCGACTACACCTTTGATGAAGGAGAGGTATCGAGGCATCAAGTCGAATTCATCAGAGATTAGTACCTTTCTAACATACAATCGAAGACCATTACTCATTTGCTCCATCTGCCCTTGTTGTAAAGCAAGAGGAACATCCGACGGAACATAAAGGATAGACTTGAAGTTGATATTACCCTCTGCATTGAAATGGGTCCAATCCTCAGCCTTGCCACCGTCCTTTTGTACGACATTCCAAAACTCTTGATATTCCTCATCGGTGATTGATTCCTTATCACGTGCCCAAATGGCAGGATCGGTATTGATTTGTTCATACTCGTAGGTTGTAACATCCTCCATTTCAACTTCTTCTTCCTTCTTCTCTTCGTCATCGTCATCGGAAATTTCAATGTCATCAATGTCATCCTTCTCTTCTTCTTCCTTCTTTGACTCATCATCGGTAACATCGGCTTCCTCAACTTCTTCCTTCTCCTTGGGTACTTGAATAGTCTTAATTTGACGAAGACTAACTGGATGTGTCACAAACTCAGAGTAGTGACGAATCAATTCCTTGAGTTTGTAGGGTGACAAGTACTGCAGATATTACGATTGAATGGGAGAAAGGGATTTGTGAGAAATCAGGTACATTAATGCAACAATTTGCAACAAAACTAACACATAACAACTTCTCTCTTACCTCATCAGCATCCTCCTTGAGCGTCAATGTAATCTCAGTACCTCTACCCAAGGTATTCCCCCGTGGATCCGGTCCGACATGGAAACTAGCCTCACCATTTAAACTCTCCCATACGAATTGTGTCTCACTATCATTACTCTTACTTGCAACACTAACCTTATCAGCTACCAGAAAACTTGAATAAAATCCAACACCAAACATTCCGATAGTGTTAACATCATTCTTTTCACCTTCACTTAAGGCTTTAATAAAGTTGGTTGTTCCTGATCGTGCAACGGTACCTAAGTTGGCAACTAGGTCCTCCTTTGACATACCAATACCTGAATCTCTAATGGTTAATGTTTTTAATTCAGGATCATAATCAATTTGTACTTCTAACTCAGCTTTGTCACCGAGTAATTCAGGCTTGGTAACACTTAGGAAACGTAATTTATCGAGTGCATCGGATGCATTGGAGATTAATTCACGTAGGAAAATATCTTTGTTGGTGTATAGTGAGTTGATTACAATGTCTAACATCTTGTGTACCTCGGCTTCATACTCAAATTGATTAGATCCTGTTATTGTGACATAGAATAGTTTAATTGCAAAGTGTTAGATATATATTTGGATATGTATATATACATACATTGGACAAATCACTAATTGGACAACATAATATATTATGGGGCAGTAGAAATAAAAGTAAATAAATGATACTAACCTTCGGGTGGTGTGTATGGTGCCGCCGATTCCATCATTTCCTGTTCAGCTGTCTTCATAGCCGCTTCCTCTGCTGCCTTTTCGGCATCAGTCATTTCAGCTGCTGTTGCAAATGCTAGATTATATGAGGGGCATACAAGGTGGGGCTGGTTAGATATTTTTTCACATCGTCATTGCAACTACTTTGCAAATATATCTTTTCACCACACAAAACAAAAAACTAAACTTACCGACATTACCGACGATGGATGAAGGGATGACAGTGAGGGCACCGACGAATGCGGCCCCTAGTGCGAGCTTGCTAAATCGTACCATTCTTCTATTAATTAGAGTAATAACAACGCTTAGCTAGTTACAAAAAAAAATGAGAGGCTCTGGATTGATTTGTGAGTGGAAATAGGTATCCTCATGACTTGTTAGTCACTCGTGAATCGAATCTGCGAGAGGAAGAATCGGCAACGTTGCATTCAAGCAGCAGAGAGAGATGCATGTTTTGACCAATCATATAGATAACTGGATATTTTAATATGAGGGAGGGGAATATCTTTTGTCAACCCTCGATGCCCTTTATCAAGTACACATATGTTGTATATTAATATTCAGATAAATTTTTATATGTTTGCCTATTCAATAACCTCCGTATTATTTTAACATTATGATGCACTGTTTGAGCCATCAAATGAAGTCTCCCCTTCATTTCATCCCCACTCTGCACTCCCCAATTATTTTCATCCCCCCATTTCTCTCGATACCTAGCAACTTTTGTCTTTCTTCCCGTGATCCTACTCGTAAGATAACCCCCACTCTACTTACGAGTACGATTCTTTTCATATTTGAGTGTTGTCGAGGCTTTATCCTTCTGGACCAAGCTTGCAACTTTATCTCTCTTTTCACTTTTAGCCTCTTCAAGGTACGCCTGATATCCCCGCAATGCAATCATATATTGAGCATTGGTACCTACTGCCTTGACATTATCCAAAGAACCCTTGTGTCCAATTGTAGCACCAATTACCCAATGTTTCAGCGCCCTATCTTTTCTTCCCATCTTATACTCTTCTACACCGATATGGTAGCGCGCATATTCACATCCCTTAATTGCCCCCTGCTGGAAATGATACATCATCTTCTTTGAATCTTTTGGGAGATATTTCCCATCAGAATAGAGAATCCCAATTTTGTTATGAGCTTCAATCGAACCAAGCTCAATTGCACGTGAATACATTTCCAAAGCCTTCTTTATATCTTGTTGAGTACCGGCATCTCCATACATATATTCCGTTCCCACTGTAAAGAAAGCATCAGCATCACCCAGCTCCATTCGTTTTTTGAATCTTTCTTTCCCTTCTTTGTATGAGAATGACGGTTGAAGCCTGCAGAAGGGACAGGGTAAGTTTGGAAGCCTCTGTGGTTTAGCATTCGATGCCTTAATTTGTCCATACAAGCACCCAATGCAAATTGTTTTGCCGCAGCAATTCTTATAAACTGTCTCTTCTGCAATAGGAAGTTGGTGCATACAAATTGCGCAATCCTTACGGGGTGGAGGTTGTTTGAATAATGCCTCGTCCATTAATTCAGCCGCACGCTGTTGACATTGTTTCTTGTGTTGTGGTCGATGGGAAATTTGACATTCTCTATTGCAATACTTTACAGATTTACAACCATTACAAGTCTTGAGATCATCACTCTCCTTTCCACACGCTGCACACTGATCTAATACTTCGGATGTGCTCATAATTATTCAGTACGACATATAATATATGGAGAAGAACAAACTCTATTTATCAGTATAATAATAATAATATATATGAAGAAGAACTACCATACATACGATAATCGGATGGCCTCAAATTTCCCCCCAAAAGATACGGTATCCTCTAATACTAGAGTTGATTATGTTCATCATTTGATTAAAGTTGATATCAGTATTGTCAAGTAGCTTAAAGAGTATGTGCATATCATTATATACTAACACATCAACATAATATTGCACTCTCACATAACTTTTATTCGTAGGGATTTCTTTGCCTCTTTTACCTAGCACGCAAAAGAATATTGTGAATGTGAACCATATACATTATGCTGCACCCCCACTTAGTTGTTCCTTTCTTATCTTATAGTCTCAAGTTCAAGGCTTACAACTATCAACCTTGATTAAAGCAAAGACACCTCCCGTTCCTTGAACCGGAGTAGATTGTTGACGTATTACCAACAACTCATTATCAACATATGGTATATCAAAATAACCTGGCGCGTCTGGGCTTACTTCTTCAGACCCTTCGTCACTAAATCCAAAGCTACTCTTGTCTAACCCAGGAACTAATTCTATCAACTTTTCAACCAATGTTCGTTGCCATGTAAAATCTATTGATAGTGGAGGAAGATTATCGACTTTTTGACCAAGCAGTTCAATCGGTTGCAGTTTCAACCCCTCAAATATCAGACCAACCCTATCATTAGTACTAACATTCCGTGAAGAGGCTCGTGTTGCCACCTCAGCTCGTAACAATGATGGTGGCGATAATGATGCTGGTAGGATCGATTGACTTTTTGGAATGAAATCTATAATATTAATTGCAGCAGGTGGATAAGATATATCTTGATATATAGCACTTGTTGTGGATATAGGTGATGCCCCTAAAGAAACAACATCATATGCGGAAGTCCATATCATTCTCCAAATACCTTTCAATGGTATGTCGTCTTCACCAGCTGTACCATCTCCATCTATACCACGAGCAGGATTATGTGTAGGGTTGACAGCTGCCAATTGACTAATAATATCTTCCGCTTCATCTCGAGCTGTTGGTGTTGCACCGAATCCTCTATCGTAACTTGCAGATAGCTTGTAGAGTTGCTTCTTTAGAGCAGTTCTCTCCTGTTCCTTTTCATTAGAAAAGTTTGGAGTATCATTATCATCGTCAACACAACTCATAACACACTCTTCTATGTTTTTATTGAGCTGGCTTGCTACCTCATCAGCAGCGTTTAACCGATCAAGTCTTATTGCCTCGGCTTCTTCTGCAGTACTACCGTCTTCAATACTATATATTCTACTTCTTCTTATTGATGATATCGAAGAAAAAGAAAATCCATAACTTCTAATGCTCAAATTGCTCAAGCATATAGCTGATATGGTGAGGATCGCCATTGAGTTCTTCATTATATTAATATCTCTACTATGTACTATGATTTGAGGAGCCTGCCTTCTATAATAAACCCACTACACAAATAACTACTATCGTAACAACTGCTTCCTTCACAAATTCAACAAAAGTTACACAGAGTTATGTACACAGTACACATAGACTCTCATAAAATCGGTATCCTCTCTTCTCTTTGACTTTCTCTACTCATGATTGCGTGCGCCACCAAGCTTTACTGCACTAAGGTATGACGCTTATATAGGCATACCAGGGATGTAAGTTTTGATAATACTGTTAACCAATGACAATTTCTTCTAATGATGAGTAATATCTTCTAGTAGTGGTGGTATGTCTTGTCCCATTACTGGAGCATATCTTTGCAGTCATTTATAATTGGCACTATATTTGATCATTTGTTACATTATATTAAGATAAATTATCATACGTTACCTACTCCATACTCCATATCCTCTGTATCATCATCTTTCAGTCCATACGACAAAGACTGATTGCATTGACCAAATTATTATCCTTCGCCCGAAGAGCCTTGACAGCCTTTGCTCTTGAACAGTTCGTCTGAGACATTACAATTTCAATATCCCTTGATTCCACGCCTTCTTCTTCGCCTTCAGCACAGACTTCCTCTTTAACTTCTTGTTGCGATGGCGTAGCCTCCACTGCAGCCTCTGCCATACCAGCAGGCTGAACCTTTTCAAATACCCCTGCTTGTGCTAGACGCACGGCCTCTGCCATACCATTGAGATATTCACTTTGTGCCTCTAGTGGTGCCTCTATTGCTTCTCTCGCTTCCCGTGCTGCTCTCCTACGCGCTTCTATTTCTTCTCTCATCTGATGTATGACCTCCTTTTCTGATTTAGAATACTCGTAATAAGTGTATTCATCACTGAATGCAGCAGCTCTATCCCGTTGTTCGCTCTTAATCTCGTCAATATATACATGATATGATCGTAAAGCTAATTCGTATTCGTCTGCTGTCGCGTGACCATTCCAGTGAAGATGTTTGATCTTCTTCAAAGAATCTGCACATCCACTCTTGGTAGCAATCATATGGTGCTTTAAGGCCCTGTCCATATTGCCGGCAAGCATCTCTGTTACTCCTAGATTATACCTTGCTGATGTATTACCCCCCATGGCTGCCAGCTCATAGTAATGCCAAGCCTTTTCTTGATCCCTCTCTACTCCTCTACCATAGTCATAAGCATCGGCAATATTGCAATATGACTCAACACTACCACGGTCTCCTGCCTCTCGCCAGAGTGCTAATGCCTCGGTATAGCTCTGTTGAAACCCGAACTTGCCTGACTGATGGAAACAACCCATACTACAGATTGCACCAGCATCATCCACATCAAAACGATCCCAGTATCTTTCTCCCATTTCCTCCTCTGAAGTAGGTATTGGTAATCTGCAAAATGGGCAAGCTTTCTCGATCACTTCATTGCCTTGAATATCATAGACAGGCGCATAAAAACATCCACTGCATATAACTTTTCCGCAACACGCCATGTATACGTTTCCCGAAGTCATATGGGGTAGTTGTAAAAAGCATATTGGGCAATCCTCTGAAGGCGGAGGCTGTTCAAATAGACTTTCATCAGATGGTGATGTAAGTTCATCATCGTTTATCCTCATGGACTTTAATAAGCTAATGATTCGTTTCTCTCTCTTGGGTGGTAACTTTCTGTCAAGGCACATCTTCTCGTGTTCACTAGCCTTTTCAAAAGTTGAGAACTTCGCCTGGCAAAAGTTACACTCCCAAATGGTATCAGTATGATCGATGTAATAGAGATTGTTGTTCACGTTACCTACGTCCTTGAGACAGAGAGTTCCAGTATACTCTTCCGATGAACTACCACTCTTGTCAACCATATCATCAAGACATGCTTTAAGAATGATAGAAGGCACAATGGCCTTTAGCTTTGAGTATCTAAACGATAAAATGTGTTAGATAATCAAAGCATAGAAGCAAAGCATAGAAGCAAAGCATAAGATGCAGTTACTCACATTTCATTGATATTCATTGGTGCACCCTTACTAGCTAACTTCTCAAAGATAATCCTCTTGGCTTCAGGCTTGCTCACAACAATCTTGGCATTTGGTCCGCCTTGCTTCTCAGCTTCGGCTTGCCACTTGCGGTGATAAAACATGGCCTTCTCGGATATCTTGGAAGCAGGCTTGGCAGCTGCTTGATTCTTCCCCCCAACAGAAGTAGCAGCTATTTTCGGATTACTCTTGGCAGAAGAAGAATCATCATTTGGGCTATTGGAAAGCAAACTCCCTCCTCCCACAGGTCTACTCGTGGGAAGGTTGGGAAACTCCTTCTTCTTGTTAGGATGGGAGCACTTTGTAGCTATGATCTCACGGTGTTCCTCTGTCATAAAGTCGATTGGCAGCTCATAGCTCTCCTCTGGAAAACCCAAGAAGTCTCTGCAGGGTGGTTGAATGGAGATGACGTATAGAATAGGCAAATGGTGAGTATTGCAAGCAAATACAAGAAGATGAACACATACATATAAGCATACGCATTAACTCACTTTAATTGACAATCAAGACAAGTGTTCCAAGGTGCTTGGCTCATTGGTGATTCCCATCTACAACAGGCAACAAGTCCACAATTCACTTCCCCATCGTTTGCACGGTGACACATTGTTGGTTTGGACTTGAGCAACTCCCTGATAGTGAATATCTTGGTCAAATCCCAACCTTCCTGTGCCTGTTGTTTATACACGGCTGGAGTAGCAGCCTCCTCTTCCTCCTCATTATCCTCTTCGCCCGTTAGAAGATTAGGCATGTTGGGTGCTGGATATTTAGATGACTGTTTATATCATTGTATGAACAAGAAGTACAAAAGAAGTGAAATTAGTCAAGGTATAAGAGAGAACAAACATACATCAAATACAAAACAAGGTGCTAAAAACGTACCCTCTCAATCATGGCATTACGTAATGCACGTGACATAACCTTCAAGGGAATATCCTTATTTTCAGCCGGCCATCCTTTAAAGTCCTTCTCTTGACAATCTAGGCAACAATACCACGGTGTCGAGGGGTCTCTGCTGCGCGACCAGATACAGCATGCAGCCAATTGACATCCAGTCGTGTCACATTGTTGCCCCAATGGATCGTTGATTTGCTCAATGGGAAGGACCACCTTTAAAACATCTCCCTGACTTACAAATCTCTCACGAGCTTTCTCATGCTTCGATTTGTGTATTTTATCTGTTCTAGCAGCCGCTATATATCTCTCACAAGCTTTCTTATGCTTCGATCTGTGTTTCTTCTTACATGCGGCATTACAATACTTCACTGACTTGCATTTGTTGCAAGTATTGGCAATAGCATCAAAACCCTCCTTGCCACAGTAAGCACATATAAACATATCTTCTTCTTTTTGTATATTAGTATTAGATGCTGACTTCTTTGCCTTTACTTTCTTACCGGCTTGTGATTGTGCTCCTTCTTCGTGCATCTTCTGCTTCAATTCTTCCATGGCCCTCTTATCTCCACTCAAAACCCTCTCCTCGAGAAACTTGGTATCATCAGTTTTCTCTTCTTTCTTCTTCTTGCCTCTATCAAGATTTTTTAGCGACCCTAATTGAAGCGACCCTAATTGTTTAGCCATTTCATCAATAGATGGACGTTCAGATAAGTTCAATAAGAATTTATCTTGGGCCTCTTGTGACAGCTGCCTCCATTTCCTTATTTCCCAACACTTTGTACCCCATTCTTGAGGGATATCACTTGTACCCATATTTGCAACCAAAGGGTGTAATGTCAAGTCATTCATATATTCACAATCTTTAAAATCAAGATCGAGGAACTTTGTAGGATATTGTTTAGACATTAGTAGTAGAGCATCCTTGCTGTAATCTTTTGCCATAGTTG
>Ga0214480_100695_pt1 | contig 16506 bp, 14 predicted proteins | sample M1_20Mar14CPVII9_3_FD_165042 | JGI IMG/M metagenome (GOLD analysis project Ga0214480, IMG submission 165042) | Marine eukaryotic communities from Monterey Bay, California, United States - M1_20Mar14CPVII9sort6BwellE17 | ecosystem: Environmental > Aquatic > Marine > Unclassified | place: USA... | reverse complement strand
TGTTGATGTGTGTATAATTGGTGTATGTATCAATGTGAAGGCATTTGCAACAGTCAGTGTGAATACTAATAATACAACTATTTTGTAACAAATGGTAAATAAAGAGTATGCCATTATACCCCGATTAATGTGATGGATACGTTGTATATCGTAGTGTTAGTTATAAGTATGTTTGAATATCTCAGAGGCAGGCAGAGTACATAAGATGTGTACTTTGCAAAGATTTGATTTCTATGTAGTACCTAATAAGATCGATGTCACCAAACAACTACTTTGTAGAAAATATCGTTAAAAATGATTAACTTATCGGTATCATATGAACTATTGTGCCAGCCACATCAACGCGAGCAGTCCAATGAAAATTAATGAATGTTATTTGCAAGAAACGAAGTCTTAGGCGGACTTGCTCTTGGTACGATATAAGAGACAATACATACATACAGTCACAAGATCTAATCAATCAACTCTTTTGTTTATGCAGGGCCTGGCTTATCGACTACTCATACTTTCACACTCTACTCTAGTCTCTAACGGCGACGACGTTGCTTTCTCTTGTGACCAGAGCCACCATCGTCATCATCACGACCCCCTCTCTTCCTATCGTCAGCGGCTGCCTCTCGTGCCAGGTCATCCCAGTCCATACCCTCTTCTTCAAGATCTTCATCTCCATCGTAATCGTCAGAGTCACTTTCATCAATTGAGCCCAAGTCATCGTCATCATCGTCCTCCTCCGACTGTGATGTAGGTTTGTGTTGAGTTCGTGAGTTGAGTTGATAGTAAGTAATGAGTATCAGAAATAAGCATGGATACAATAATTACTATCAACAAGAAAGACTTACCGATTCTTCTTCTCCACTACCTCCACTGTAGCCTGATTCTTCCTCGCTTTCCTCCTCATCCCCTGCATCATCATTTCCAAACATACGAAGGAATTCCCAACCTGCTTCCTTTGGTGTGACTTCATCCTCTTCCGTGTCCATGTAGAATCGATCATCCCCTTCGACTGTCGACATGATTTGCTTCCAGTTTAGATTCATTGGTCCCTCTGTGTATGAGATCTCCATGTCAGTTAGCCATTCCTGTTCGTATGGTAGATTTAGAAAAATTATTGTGAGAAAAGAGGGTTGACGATCATAAATAAATCATGTAACTACATAACAGCAGTTACCTGAATTGAATCCTTGTCTTCATTTGGAATCATATCAATTCGCCAAGGTTGCTTGGTGAAGTCCTTGTTAATCATTACCATATCAAACGCTTTACTCATGAAAGTTACACGCTCAAAATGAACATGATCAACCATAGACAAGTCAACGACGAAGAAAGGAGTCTCTGTCAAGTTACATAGACAGTTGAGTGTTGGTGTAATAGCTACCATCTCCTTCTTGGGATTTCCCATGAACCCAAGATCACGGTATGGAATATCAAACTCGAGGGAATACCCATTCTTCCTTGCCACGGTTTCAACCTTCTTGGCAAAATCCTTGAATGCCTCATTGAGTCTCTTCTTGAGTTGCCTTTCACGTTGTTCGCCATCCATTTCATCAGGATCATACATACTACGCTTCCCTGCATCAACCACCTGACTAGCATCAATAACTTCAGTGAAGAACTGAAGATCTTGCTGCTTCTTCTTTCCAACCATGATGGGATTTCTCAAGTGGAAATGAATAAGAACCATAATTTCAGTCTCGCATGGTTGGAAGATTGCATGTTTGATATTGCTATACATTACATCCACAATCTCTCCTCTCGTTGAAATGAAACGTAGACCATTGGTATGTGACTCGAGATTGCCTTGTGTTTTGCGACCAGCAAACACGGGGCGCATGGTAAGATCGGCAAGACGAGGAACTCGTTCATTCTTCGTGCGGACCAATTTGTCTTGCTTGACAAGGTTGGCCTCCTCCTGATCTTGCAATTCCTTCATTCTAGCACGTTTTCGTAGCTCTGATATTTGACGGAATGCCGTTGTTAGACTGTGACTGTCCAGACTGCGGAATGTCATCTCACGGATGAAGGTTGCATATGGAGCATACTTCTGAACAAGCTTGACAGTATTCTCGGGACAATCCTTACCCACGGCCAAGCCTGCTGTGTAAAAGTTAATTCTCAGATAAGATGCCGAGTCAGGATCAGGTAAGACGACGTTTTTGATTGTGCTAATGTGGAAGGGTACCGGGTTGCCACAGATGGGTAAGATGACACATTGGTTAGCCATATCAACCTTCACCTGATTGGGCAACACATTGTCAGGTAAGCTCTTTGTGTTTCTGTATGCCTCAAGCTCTTCTGCCTTCTTTGTTTTACTGTCACCGCCCTTTTTCTTTGAACTTCGGGCCAATTCACGAAGACGTTCTTCATTCTTACGAGCCATCAATTCAATCTGCTTTCTCTCTCGCTCAGCAGCACCCTCCGTATCCATTCCAGCGGAGGCGTTTGCCGCAAGACGTCCAGATCTTCTCCCCCCAGAAGGTGCTGCTTCTTCGTCTCTGGCAATTTTCTTTGCAAGCTTTGCGTCGGCATCATCATCTGAAGCATCCTCTTCGTCGTCATCGTCGTCTTCATTAATCGTATAAGATACGTCATTCTTATCCCTTCCAAACTTTGTCATAATGTCAGCACCCTTATCAGTAATTGCAACCATATCCCCAATCATGAGACCGTACTCGGACAGGTCTTTGGTCTATAATTGGGAACAGCAGTAAAAGAAGATTCATGAGTGAGTGAGAGGTAAATTGCAACTTGAATACACACTCATCGACTCCTTTTACTTACCGCACTATTGCTTTTGAGTGATGACCTAGCACTCTCACTCAATGTCAATCCCGAAAAACTAACAGCCAAGGTAAATACCATACCTGCCTTAAATGACACAGTATTCTTCTGATTCAAAAGTAAGTGAGTATCACGAAAGTCAATCCCCACGGCAAATCCCAAATTCTTAGGCAAGTTTGACACAAGATCATCCTTCCCCTCATCTCTCAAATACTTAACAGCGGCGGCGTATACATTCTTGAGAGGTTTACCTGGTACCATAGCCTTCAAACATGCCTCGTGCATTCCCAATAAGGTTTCATACGTCTTTGATACCTGTTTGGGTGCATCCACAAGGAAGGTACGGACGATGTTACTACAATACGTTTGATACCGTGCACCCAACGATACTGTAATAACATCAAACTTGACATTCTCATCATTTGATTGTGCCGAGACCTTAAAATCATATTCACCACCACTCTGTACAATGGGGAAGTAACATGATTCCACAGTTTCCGTAGGGACATTGAGCTTAATCTTTGATGGATCTTCAATAATCCCTTCAATTTCTGCGGATAGTTTTTCGTGTGTAATCTTGGCACTATTGTCAATAACGTCTTCAATACGGGGAACAAATCCATGCTTCAATACCTTGTTACTTAAGACTGATGATTTCTTTAATAAATCAAGTTCCTCCTTATCCTTCACTGCCATGACAAGACTAATCCCCGCCGTCGCATCGACAATATTATCGCTTTCCATGTTATCCTTAATTTTCTTCTCCCAGCCCTGAATATTACTCCCCTCCTTGACATTCTCATCATTGTTCTTAAACTCTTTTAATAGTACACCAACCTTATTACTGTCATCACCTTTTACTAAATTTAACATTTCTTGTAAATTCTCAGCATTCCCATCAGACTTGTTCCTTATTAATAATTTTAAACTTTTAACAGATGAACCCTCGGGTACACTGTTAACAGCTGGTTCTAGGAACTCACACTTTTTCTTGGCAGCTAATACTACACATTGTCCATCAACAGTGAGAAGGATGACCGTATCGGGTAGTTCATATCCAAAGAGATAATGATGAATGATAGTACTCTTTGTGTATCGCATATCCTCATCGGATGCACCCTTATCAATACTGATACAGTTTGCTCCATTCCATGTAGTTTCCCTGTTTTGTTTATATATGTGAGGTAAAAGGTTATATGTTGGTGCATGTGATGTGCACAAAAAATAAAAAATAAATTCTCAATCATCGGAGCCATTTATTGCAATGATAAGGTAGATACATCTCTCTATTTCTCCCGTGTTTAATCGCTATTCCCCATATGTCAACATTTACAATAAATGGTATAACACAACAGGTGCACCGACTTTAAATATCATAAACACTTACTTATGCTTAACATAGTTGGTATGTATCTTATTAATCCTTTCCCAGAATTTCTCGGCATTAACTACCGTCGCCATCTTTCAATGTATATTATTTCTTCTTTAATCTGTGTATATTGATACTGCTGTTGGTATTTAGGGTTGGATATGATTGAAATTTGAAGCAACTTTTAGTGGTAGGTGAACTAACAATGACAAAAAAATGTAATGATATGTATTGCAAACCAAATCCAATAAAAGTACTGCCGCTTATAGAACTACTTACTGTTTATTGTGTATATATTTTAGATCAGATCGATTAATGGAGAGTACTGAATTACCTATAACTGTATACTACTTACTATATTACCTAGGTATGAGGAGGGTGTTGAAAATTATGAGAGTGTATCAAAAAAAGATACCAACTCTGCAGTTTGCAGCTATGTACTTGTCAAACGAGTCAAAACATCTAAGTCCGCCATAATCATATTGGACATTTCCCTCCATCCACTAATATAAATAATAACAATATATCGTACACACGGTGGTTATTATTATCCAGCCGATTGATACTACTTTCATTCGCTTTGCAATATAATAGACAACATAAATATTACTACCACCCGCCCTACCTACCTACGACCATATACCTACTCAACTCTTGTACAATAGTACTCAGTAATACACCTTGTGTTATACCAAAATTGGACCACCTCCTGATAAATAATATATAACAAATTACTACTACATATTATAAAATGGCAGATCAATCAGAAGAATCACAACAAGTCGATATGGGTAAAAGTAAGCAACCAGAAGATAAGACAAGTTCAACCAAACCCACAAGTGGTGCTTCTATCGATAAGGCTAGGGAAGCAATTCTGGGGATCAAAGAACCTGTTCGTCTCGTCCATAAGACACATGAACCTTTATTTCCGGAAATTATGATGGATGTACTTGAGAAGGAAACAAGTGAGGATGGGGAAGTGACTGCTAATGGTGAAAAGGTCTTTGAATGGTTACCTTTAGGTAAAGCTTTCATTGTACGTGATAGGATGATTTTTCAAAACAATGTTGTACCAAAATACTTTGGTAACAAGTGTAAGTTTTTGAGCTTTACGAGGAAGTTATATAGGTGAGTGTGATTTATATTGTTGTCAAACATTTGTGTGTTGGTATCATTTAACACATCTTATGTCTAATCTCGCGGTGTTATATTCCCTTTTCGTATCATTGCAATAGGTGGGGATTCAAACAAGTTGACAAACAAGATCCAAACGGTATAGTGTTCATGCATCATCTCTTCATTCGAGGAGAGAAACAGCTTTGTCGCACCATGAAGAGTAAGGCCTCTACTCAAACCAAGAAGGCAGCTGATTTGAAGGTGGAGACTATTGGTCAACAACAATTCTATGCAAATCTAGGTATGAATATGCAAGGTACTATGAGTCAACAAGACATGATGAGAGCAATGAGTATGATGTTGGCCCAACAAGGTGGATATCCTATGCATATGATGCCTAATCAAGCTATGATGATGCCTAATAATCAAGCTATGCCTCCTATGATGCCTGATCAATCTATGCCTATGATGCAAGGCCAAGTCTTGCCAGCTCAGCAAGGGCAACTTACATCTCAACCTGGATTACAAATGTCACAGATGGAGCAGCAGCAGGAACAACAACAAAATCAAATGCAACAAGTGCAAGGTCTTCAACAACAAAACGGCATGGTGTATCAGGCATTCCCCTCCTCGACAACATCTGTAGCAGCGATATCGACAGTACAAGGGATGAACAATAACCAGGCTAATAGTAGTATTACCTCTAGGACCGTACTCGATGGGAAACTGACAGAATATACACCTTTCGAGCTTGCAAGTGAGATTCTTAATAGGAATCCTGGTATGAGTCAAAAGCGTGCTCTTTCTCTTGCCAAAGAGATCAACATTGAGACGGAAAGGGAGTTAGGGCATAAAGTATGATGTAATATTACTTAGTCTGTATTGTTCAAAAAAAACATATCTGTAATAAGGAGGATCTAGTTCTCTATACTGATTTTAATATTGCCAACAAACAACTCATAGTAAAGCTTCCCTGGTACTTAATTTAACTGATTTATCATGTAGCCCTCATTTCCAAAATCTACAGGGCTGTACCTCTTTCAAGGTTCTGGCGAATCTCAGCTGTATGCTGATCAAAGTTCCTGCCAATCTTTTGATTGAATTTCTTGTTCCTATCATTGATGGACGTAACATCCACGGCATCGAATTCAAGCTTACGTTTCTTATTGTTCCGTTTCTCGGCACGTCTTCTCATTTCCGAGGCAAGGCGTGCAGCTCCGTCCTTCTCTGAGATTGAGGCTTGTCTACTGGCAGCAGCATGAGCGGGATCATTCACAACTGTTGGGTCATATGAATCAAGAGATGCTTCTCCTCTTCGGGGTGCACCGGCATGACGTACTGATGTTAAATTACGTTCGTAGTTGGCAAATTGACCCTCGGGGTTATAATGATCATCAGGTCCATTTTGTGATCTCTCATTCTTATCCGCACGTGCGTGCATTTGTCGAATACTATCATATGCCGGTTGGGATAAACTTGCCAATTTCTTTTGTTCTGCCTTACTCAGTCCTCTAGTTTCTGATGGTTCCGCTTCTCCGCCTGCATTATTCAACTTGCCCACAACATATGTTTCATACTCTTTTTGCTTGGCATTTTTATCCTTCTTGTTCTGACTCTTCCGATGTTGCATACTAGCCTCATCTGTTCCCATCCGTGTAGCCTCTGCATGAACCTCACGTCGATTGAGTGTACGAGATTGATTAATTTTGGTTTTGAGTGCAGCGAGTCGTTTCTTCAGTGCTTGTTTTTTGGTTAGCTTTCCTGTGGGTACTTTTTCCTCTTGTTCTGCTGCTGCTTCTTCATCATTTTCATCATCCAAATCAATTCCATCCGTATCCTCAGCTACAACAACTTTTGATGAAGAGGTATCATCTCTCTTCTCATTCTTATTATCCATGTCATCATCCTCTTCTTCATCCAAGTCAATCTCATCGTCATCTGCAACTTCTTTTGAGGCACCATATGCTTGCAATAACTTATTCTTCTTTTCCTCTCCCGATAACTTAATTCCTCCCGCTTCACTATTAACATTTCCCGCACTACCTTTCCCCTCATTTATAATTCCACAATCAACAATTCTAATAGTTTCCAATGGTCGATCATTCCTAACAGTACGAACTCTTTCCATTTTTTCCAATACTAATGCAGATTCGTCATCTTCTCTCCAATCTACATAGCCAAATACTACATGACGTCCGTCCAAGTGTGCCGTAGCCTTGAAAGTAATAAAGAATTGACACCCGTTCGTATCGTAGCCGCTATTAGCCATACTTAAAGTACCCCGTTGAGAATGACTTAATTGAAAGTTCTCATCCTTAAAACTTGTTCCGTATATAGATGCTGAACCTGTACCATCACCCTTGATAAAATCACCACCTTGTGCCATAAATTTTGGTATTATACGATGGAAGGTTGAGTTTCTATACCCTTCTTTATTATCATTAGTAGATGATTGCAAGTAATGTACAAAATTATCAACAGTTTTAGGAACAATGTGTGGAAATAATGTTAGCCGTAGCGTGCCTAAGAGGGTATCACCCTGGTTTATTGTGAGGTAAGCCTTCATCTTATATATATATATTATTTAGTATACTCTGTTTATTAATTCCAAAGTACATACAACTAAACAAACATACACAGCGATTATCGATATCGTCAATCTTCCAAATTTTTTGAGGTGAGGCAGGATACCAACCCTTGGTATCCTAAGATTTTTTATGAGAGGCGTAGGGTTTTCTAAAAATATATTTGTGTATTTTCGGCATTCTATAGAGCAAGAAATATATAAAAAATACACAAAAATACACGTATTTTGAACCGTATTTGACTAAAATATACGTATTTAGTACGTATTTGAGGGGCTTACGGTATTTACAGTATCCTTTTGTACGTATAGTTTACGTAGGGTGTATTTTATTGTGTATTTTGGCAATTTTCATTGTGTATTTTTAGAAAACCCTAGAGAGGCGTGCGTGCAGTAGAGTTGATTTGAGTTGACCAAGGATTGACAATTGACAAGTTGTCCATTATCTATCTTATTACCCACAGATGACGGATGCCTTTGCATTAATTGATGATGGTTGTTGGAAGCTGATTTCTCAGTTTGCAGCTCCGCCTGATGGTATGTTATTGCAATTTATAAACTATCTTATTATTTTGTCAAATTTATGTGTTTGGGTTCGTATCTTATCTACTTGCCCTTCTTCTATCCAGTATATAATTTAGCATTAAGCTCAAAGCGTTTCTTTGGTGATATTCCTGCTAGTGATGAGATTGAACGAGGAGCTATCTGCCAAGTACATGGACTTCAGAGCGGTAAGTGTTGGTATCTAATGTCAATATTTATATACTCTTTATTTACCTTTTGAATTACTAGATACGGGAAAGAAACTGAATGGACAGCAAGGGTCAGCTATGCGTTATGTGAAGAAAGATAAGCGATACGAGGTCCGTATGGAAGATGGCCAAACATTTGCTTTGAAGAGTACAAATCTTACACCTCTACCACACAAGATGGGTGCGTCAAATAAGTACTTAGCAAGTATTTTGCTTCGGGAGAGTTTACTTATGTCACTTGGCCATGTATTGAAGTGTTCAGAATCGGGTATTACGCTTGACTCTCTCTTAGCAATGCCTGGTTATGTGACAGAAGGATCAGCTGTTATTGCTGGGTCTACCATCGCTCAAGCATGTTTAGGGGAGATTTGGAATAGTGATGTGGATGTCTTTTGTACGGCAAAGTTGGCCCCTGCAACTCGATCGGTAAGTTTAAACAAGTAGTTGCAATGATGCACTTGACTAATGTATTATACTCTCTTCCAGTGGCTAGTTGAGAAAGCAAATGGAGTCTTCGTAGGTTTTAGGGACACCTACATTGATTCTACTGATCGAAGGTTGGCGTATACTGTTGATACGAAGATTCATCATGTCGAACACTGGGGGACACTCGACCAAAATATTGGTTCAGATCTTGAGAGGATGGACGGCTATGATTATGATGATGAGAACACAGTTGCAGATGCGAACAAGAAGGGTGCTGGTATTAGTATCGATACACTCAAAGGTACTGAGTACTATAAAGAAGCTTGTTCCTATAGAAGATCTTGTCAGTCGAACTATGTTGATTGGAAATGGCGAGGCATGTCTTTTGATCTATTAGGCGTTGATCAAAACAAGGCGTACAATATCAAGGCAAAGAATAACCAACTTCCCTTTGATTATTATGGCAATGGCAATATTGATCTGGTTGTTGCTAGGCGCGACGTCAATAATGCCCTAGCACTCCTTGACGACTTTGATTTGAACATCTGCAAGGCGTCCTTTGACGGCAGCCGTTTCATCATCCCTGATCCACACCTCACCTTCAAACACAAGTCTACCATGGAGCCTAATCGTCGTGCTGTTGTTGAGAGCTATGTGAAGCATTACACTCCACCAAAATCTCGTTGGATGATTGGTATTGAAGTTTCTCGTCATGCACTCTCTACCATCAAGAAAGTCCGAAAGGATGTTCCTGAGGGACCGTTTTACAAACAACTGGACTTCGCTGCTCGTTTGTCGGACTGCTATGATGAGGGGGCGATGTTTGGAAGGGGATCTGTGTATGATGAAAGGGTGCAGGCGAAGCACTCGGCTCGTAAGTATATGTATATTTGGAATGAAATTACCCAGATACTTGACTTATCTTTTCTTCCTTTCTCTTCAGCTTGCATTTTCCACAATTGGATTCGCAAGCTCATCATGCGTTTGAAGAAGTACCAGGCCCGTGGAATTGACGTGATTGGAGCTCCTGCCATTGGTGATGATTTTGAAATCAATGAATACGCGTTGCAATCTCATGGAGGTTAGTTTTTGGCATATAAAGTGGTTACGCTCAGTCTCGGTAGAGCTGCAATGTTCACAACTAGTATCTGATATAAATTTAGTATATTGTTTGCAAAATGGAAGTTGACTTGACTTTACTTCATTAACCCATGATACGGGCTTATACTTAACTATTTCCTTCATGTCTACATTCCAAGGTTCTTCATTCGCCTTGGTTTGGTCATCTTGGCATTAGTCTTCTTTTTCTGAGCTTTTGAGTTCATAGTCCTGGGTGGTGCTTGACTAATCTTTGACTTCTTATGTTGGTGTTCTTCCTCGTCATCATCAACATTAGACTCCAGAGCACGTCTCTTCTTTCCCTTTTGCTTCTTCTTCTTCTTCTTACGTTGTTGGTCATCCCCTCCGGTATCTACCATCTTTTTGTTATTGGACTTCGTATCTCCCTTGACTTCGGCAGCATTAGCAGCATCTGCCTGCTTCTTGACTTCCTCGTCCTTGCGCTTGTCGCTTAGCTTTTGTATCTTGGCAACATAGAACCCATCCATGTTGTGTACATGGGGATAGAAACGACGTGTGAGGGCCACTGATGGGTGGAATCGTTTATGTCCAAAACGAGTGAACCCAGGTTTTCCTGTTATATATATAAAGAGACAAGGCAAAAGTTGAGAGTCGGTCCGACAACCAAAAGACATACAAGCATAAGATACAACTTACCAAAATCAAGGCCAGTATCTACAAGCTTGACATCTCTCTTGGATAATAAGTAGTTAATCACCTCCTCATTCTCTGCCACCGCTACTGAACATGTACTGTATACCATATACCCACCTCCCTTCTTACTCTTATGATTCAATGCATCAATAGCACCAACTAACAACTCCTTCTGCAAGTGGCCACAGCGCAACACATCGGGCATAGTCCTTTGAACTTTCACACTTGGATCACGGGATATAACACCCAATCCAGAACACGGTGCATCTAATAATATACGATCGAATGAGTTCCTCATCTGTGCACCCAACTTCCGTCCGTCATAACAACAAGTGACTACATTCCGTACACCCAATCGATGTAAATTTGCAACAGTTGCCTTCTGTCGTTCAGGTTTCAAATCATTGGCTATTACCACACCCTTATTACGCATAAGTTGTGAAATGTATGATGTCTTGCCTCCGGGAGCTGCACTCATATCCATGACACGATCACCTGGCTGGGGTGCAAGTGCCATGACAGGACACATTGATGCCGCGCTTTGTAACATGTAGTGCCCAGCTAGATACTCAGGAGTGGCACCAATGGGCACTGTACTTTCATATATTTTCAACCCAACCTTACTCCAAGGTGCAAGTGGGTCAAGACGCACGCCTCGCTTCATCAATGCGGCTGCTAAATCCTTCCTCCGTGCCTTCAACGTGTTAACACGAACCACCAATGGACGACTCTTATCACTAGCCTCCAAGAATTCCAAACATTCATTAGGACCAAACATATCCAGAAAGTAATCTACCAATTCCTGTAAGTAACCAAATAACTCTGCCATATCCTGTCCTAACCTTTCGATATATTCAGATCGACTACGTCCTTCCTCACGTCTATTTTTAAAATCTGCCAATACTTCTAATATATCTTCAATACGTGCCCTTAATTCACTTGGTGGTACTACACGGTTCTCATCATCGGCTATTTCTTCTATCGTTGGTAAATGATAGATGGATGTTTGTTGTGCAATCGTACGTTGTAACTCGGCCGAGGCTTCCTGTGCTTCTAATTTCATTTCAGCATCGAGGAGACGTGATTGACGTTCTACTTCTAACATTTCATCGTCGTCGTCGTCATCTGAGGATTCTTCGTTTGCTGCTCCACCACCAAATTCATCATCTTCTTCGTCGTCAGATGACATTAGCTGCATTTTGGATTGTTTTGGTTTAAGCCAGTTTGCATTCTCTATAAGTGGATATATGTATGTGCATGTGATGGGTATGTTGTGAGCAAAAAGGTCGTAGAGTATCATGTATGATACATATGCACTATACAGCAAAGTACAAAATAGGTACTTACCATCAGTAAATCCCTTATCCTTTCCATCATCATCATCATCATCACTATCCTCATCCTCACTACCACTATCAGATTCTTCTTCTTCTTCAGAAGAACTACTATCTTGTTGCTTCTTTTTACTAGAAGTAGCTTTTTTAAGTGGTGCTGGGGCTACATTCTTTACATCATCGTCACTGTCACTTTCACTGTCGCTACCAGATTCTTCTTCTTCACTGCTACTATTCTCTTGTTTTGCTATCTCTTCTTCGTCTTCAGATGATGATTCTTCCTTTTTTGATTGCCTCTTGTTCTTTGATGGCACTGCCTTTTTACTAGGATTCACTTTTGATACCTGACTTTTGACAGTGGCAGTATTATTATCATTCTTCTTAGATACGCCACGTTTATTTGGAGGTGATAGACTTGGTGTCTGTTTACCGTTCCGTAATCTTCTACCCATCTTCTATTATATGATTGTATCTAAAAATTATATGTGGGGAGTTGCAATGAAAACTTATGTATCAAACCTCGACTGAAACCTGATGTTTACTAATCTGATAAAACGAGAGCCTATTTAGATGCACTCTATGTTCCTATCTTCTGCCACTCTTATTATCTTTACCAAGCAATCACAACATACACACTCTAATCTCTCGTAAAATTGGTTGGCTTTGAAAAACGGAGACACCTTCCGTATCTTGCCTAAAAAATAGATTGCCGGCTTCCGGCTTTGGGCTTCGTCCATAAATCGGCACTACAATTACTATTCAACCCTTCATACACAAAGTATAATCCAACAATCATTCTCGAACGGCGGCTTATACTATCGACTATCTCAATATTATTCGTTGGTATTAACATTTATTTTGGCATCGGCGGCGTCTATCGAACGATACAACATATTATTAGATAACTTTATCACACGACAACACATCAAAATAAATATAATCAATATAAAATGGACTATCAAGGACAAAAGCTCTGCGAGAACTTATTCTATTACATAATTATATTATTCGGTTCAATAGGTTGGATATATGGATATTTCTTACAAGATTTTACATATGTATTCTATTCATGGAGTGTGGGTGTATTAATTAGTGTTGTGTTATGTGTACCTGATTGGCCCATCTATAATAAACATCCTATTAAATGGTTAGAAAGTATACCGGATAGAGGTGAGGATGAGAGTGTTGAGGAAACTAAGAAGAGTAAATAATAACTTAGATGATTTGGCTTTGATTAGAGAGGTGTGGTAGTTGTGGTTAATTTTGTCCTTACGTTGGTTTAAGAGAGTCAGGGTTGAGCATCCAATAAACAACTCATTCTTTCGTTATACGGTCTTCAACTTTGTAATATTTGGGTAGAGGGCTGAGTGAATTAGTCGGATAGTCATTAACAACAATAGCGCATCACTTTTCTCTGAAATAAGAGTTTGCACTCCTTTTCTACCTATGTAAAGTGAATCCTAAGAATTACCTCTAATTTGTCTCTATATTTCTCTTAACGTCTATGACAACAAATAAACTCTTTTAAACAGTATTCACAGCTTGGGAGATCACAATCTTCATAGCTTAAGCGCAAGCTAAATAAAGAAAGGGTCCTAATCGAATCTGCACCTAACACAGAACAAAACTTCGTCCCCAAGAATATCCATCACAATAAGTTGTTAAACAGCAATATTGTCTACAGCATCATACTCAGGGGCAGGGAACAATTCCTCTTTGATCTTCTTACCCATAAGACCAGTACCGGTGGCAGTACATCCCATGAGGAAATACCAAACAGAACCCCATCCAAATGCGTTTTGTAGAGGACCAACGGCAAGTAGACCAACCGATGCAGTGATAGATCCACAACCGTTGATGAGACCTGTAACAGTTCCAAGGGACTTGTTGTTACCACGGACAGATGGGTGGGAAGCAAGATCGGCGGCAACAGCTGAAGTAATGATGTTATTGGGTCTGTGTTATTGTGTTTTGCAACAGAAAGAGAGAGGGTAAGATAGTGCACGTTGAATCATTCTTCTTCGTAGTGTCTTCATAAAAAATAAAATCGACTCACCCTCCAACAAGAATTCCCATAATGAACAACATAATAAGAAGTGCAACTGCATTAAGCTCCTCTGACTTCTGGGCAAAGATGCCAAGGAAGATGAACAGACATGTCATAAATACGCCAATAACTGATGCACGACGTCCTCCGAAGAGATCAGAGACAACTCCAACGATAATTCCGCCAGGCATCATACCAACCGAGTAAAGGGAAGCGATAAGATTGGCAGTCACAGGTTCAAAGTGTTTACCCAAGAAGTATGGAAGCCAGAAGAAAAGTACATAGTTGGTAAGCTTGAAGAATCCAAATGCAAAGGCATAATTGGCTACCATAGGAATTCGCAGAGCAGCACCGTATGAGATAGCAGCTGGGCCTTCATCAACAGCACCATGGTCACCACTAGCCTGCTTTGCCTTCAACTTCTCCTGACGAATCTTAACCTCGGGAGTGATAATTCCAACATCAGCAGGATCGGCAATAAGTTTTAAAGTCAAATATCCCCATCCAAAGTTTGTTAAAGCAGGAATGAAAAGTGCCCAAGTGTAATGCATATTAGCCCCAAGGACAATGGCAGTACAAAGAGCAGCAGTAACATCACCACAATACTGGTGACATGTCCATAGGCCAAAGATAAGTCCACGATTCTCTACAGACTTTTTATCGCAGAACCAGTTACCCATAACAGCGGTTCCTGTTGTTCAAAATGAAAATATTATGTGAGTTTCATACATGTTATATTATATACAACACATATTCATTCATTCACAAACATATACAACACAAAACAACTTACCTACAGGTCCCCCGGTCGACTGGAAGAATCCAAACATGAAGTAAACAGCAATGATAAAGAAGTTACCAAGTGTCATACTAAATGAAAGGAAGTCAAACCAAAGAGAAATGTTAATCAAAAATAGACACATTCCACTACCAAATAATCCAATTGCCAATACAGTTGTTGGGTTGAAGGTATCACCCAATTTACCCGAAATGATATTACCAGCAGCGTAGGTACCCATGAAGACTGTGTCCATCTCTGATAGGATGAGGGGAGAGTATCCAGCATCATCTTCGAGTTGTGTTTTAACAGTGGAATAACATTTACGAGAGAAATGTGCCATGAAGTATCCACCGAATGTAACAAAGAATGCCCATCTGTATTGAAGAAGAGAGTGATAAATTGTTAGTTTTCTATATAGTATAAGAGGAACAAAAAAGACAAGACACATCAACCCATATGTTCATTCTGATTATGTATAGAGGTTGGTGCATCTCCGCGTCATGTATCTCCCACAAGATATGTACATCTTCTTCAAAGATAGGCGACGTCACCACACATCCATAGTAACGATATATGATATACATCTACAATAAGAATATTGATATAGAACCTCTAGACCCATAGGGCTGGTATTGCAAATAGTATGTTCCTCCAACTATTGCCAATAAATTAAAGCCATAGACGGTAACTCACGGTTGGTATGACTTCAACCGCTTGAAATTTTCCTCATCCTCTTGGCTGTTATGGACCAATGAGGTCTTCTCTGAAGCACCGTTAGCCCCCATCGTTCAATTATTATGATTGTATGTATTGTATGGGTGGATAGGAGAGGAGAGGACAAAAAGATGCTGCAAATCTTTTTTGTCTTATTTCATCTTCCAGCAGATGGTAGGAGGACGGACAGACTGAATCTCTGCTTTCTACATTTACGAGAAGTCTTTCTTCCAACCACTAAACTTCACACCCTAAGCTTTTTTTACTAACAAAATGTAACTCTCTCAATATTGGGTATTTTTAAGTCAGTGAACCCTCTATCATGATCTACATGATACTGACAATCCATTTCTAGTGAGAAACTTATCTTGCATGCTGCACTTAAGTAAGAAAACAACAAAAGAAAATGTCCTAAAGATGGCTCACCAAGACATGAGTAGCAGATTTTGGAAGCAATTAAATGGTGGTATGTCATTTAGGTGCTACAATAGTAGTAGTTTGGCATTGTATGGGCATATAACAAGGCCATGGACACTCCCAGAAGGATTTACTGAGCCACTAGATTCATATGTTAGGGTGTCAACAACTACCTTGCTGTGCTCTATTTTCCTGCCAGTGCTTGTCAAAGCCATCCCATGTATAGGTAAGGACTTGGGAATGTCTACTATAGCATATGCATCACTCATGGTGGAGTTATAACAAGACGGCAAAACATCAATATCTAAGCAACAGAATGATAGCATACCACCACTTGATGGCCAAACATTGTCGGACAGCCGGTTCGATTTCAAAAATCTGACCCAATCTGAGGCAAGAGAACCGCCAACAAGTG
>Ga0214480_100693_pt1 | contig 16526 bp, 12 predicted proteins | sample M1_20Mar14CPVII9_3_FD_165042 | JGI IMG/M metagenome (GOLD analysis project Ga0214480, IMG submission 165042) | Marine eukaryotic communities from Monterey Bay, California, United States - M1_20Mar14CPVII9sort6BwellE17 | ecosystem: Environmental > Aquatic > Marine > Unclassified | place: USA... | reverse complement strand
TACGAAATGTAGGAGGTATACAAGGTCTACATATAGCAACAGACGTTTTCACTGAATCGGTAGAGCAACGTCTCTTCGAATTAGGATCAAGCGTCCACTCTCCTAACATTGCCTTGGCATCCACACACCACACGGGAAAGGCACAACGCAATGGCGAATCTTCCGGACCACAGATATGGCCAGTTGATATGTTTAAAGTTTGTAATGTTATTGGTAAGAATTAATATGAAAAAAAGAGCTAGCTTCTAGCTAGACGGACATATATTATACATTAAAAAAAAAACTTACCCCAAAACCATATCATAATCTCGAACCATTACTTCCTTGAAGGATACACGCCGTTTACTGTCTGTGATCTCACACGAGTGTCGACTAGGACATTCTCTATTATGTAATATACTAACACACGGTCGTGATAATGTCGGTCGTCTCAGTTGCTCATGTAATTCTTCATCATCAACTATATCACTTTCATGATGTTTAATTAGAAAATCTTGTAAGTGTGGATTCTCCTCATGCTCTTCGGTATCATTAGTACGCTTGTGTTTCTTTTGTACTGATACTGAGTCTTTCATATAACTATGGTAGTGGAATGTTTGTGGTGCTCGGGGTGGAGACATTGTCGTCTTACTACCTTTTGACATTGTCTTCTTACTACTTGGGTCTTTGCACATTGCTAATCGAGCTAATCGATATTTGTATCGTCTGATGATGGCCGCTTACGATAGTTATCTATTCTTTGTCTTTTGCAAATTGCTAATGTAAACTACTTAATTGTTCTTTGCAAATCTCGAGTAGCAAATCGAGGGATAAGTAAATCTCGAGATTAATAACTGAGTTCAGTTATTTACAGGTGATGATGATGGCGGCTTGAATCAGTTCGATTAGTAGGCGACAGCATACTTCACGAAGTAGGGTGAAACTGAGATCGAGAGAAGAAGAAAATGATGTAAGAAGAAATGAGTACGACACTAAGAAGGATACCATGAGAGTGTAGATGAGAAAGAATAAGGTTTGAGAATTGCAATACATTCACATAGGTAGAGGCGTGATAATGTGATAAAGGTTGCCGCTACCATCAATTATTAATTAGATTATATATAGAGACAACAACAGTAGTATATATATATATTAAATTGCCTCATCAAACAAGGCAAGATGTAGCCATTAATATTATTAGTTAAGCCCCACCACTTCATCAACTATTGAAGTTCACATGCACCAACCTGCACCAACTTGCACCAACCTTTGTGCTGCTACTTGTACATATCATATTGTAAGATATACAGTTAATAACTGGTCGTACCTTTTAAGGATTAACCGTGTATATATTCATTTATAGAAAGTGAATCTATAAATATATTACACAAAATGAGTGCACCATTGCAACAACAACAACCACAACAAAATGTGGTGCACCAACCACCACCACAACAACAGCATCAACAACAACAACCAATACCAAATACAACAATCGATTTTATTGCTTTATTGCAATCCGGCTATTGGACGTTATACCCCCACAATAAAGAATCAAATGAAGCAGCAGTGAAGTCAAAGTATAATATCCTATTAAATTGTTTGACCGCTAAAAAATGGAAAACATTGAAACTAAGACACAGTGGTGAGGATATGTTAGTTAGTCCTAAGTATGCTCCTCCTGATTTTATTGATTATGCTGATCAGGCAGCTGCTGCTGTCGATGATTTTGCTTTTGAGAATTTGGTTGAGGGTAAAGATTATGTGAACCCACGTAATTACGGCCACCACAAAAGTGATAAAACTTTAGACAATTACAATGAATTATATCTGGAGAATGTCATTGGCACTGAAACGGGAAGAAGGTTTATTCAACAGTATCTACCAACAACAGCGCAACTAACAACACCAATAGGAGTAAATCAAGTGCAAGTCGACAATAGTAAGGATTTAGTGGATAATCATTTCAACAATCTAATGGGTAGTATGAAAAGTTTATCAATTGGTACAGGCACTACTCCACAACAAATTGATGATGCATTAAGTATTAGTAAATCAGTACAAGAACGACTTGAGATATTGAAGAATCGGCACCTCGAGTTGGAGAAGAAGAAGCGGCCGTTGGATTTAGTACCACAGAATGAATTAGTAGCCGATGATAATACACATGAGAAGAAACAACGAACTCAAGTACCATCTACCTCTGCTGGTCCTATAGAAGAGGATATAGATAATGATAGTGAAGATAACTCCCAAGAGATGGAGCTTGAATTTGAGAACACACCTGGAAGCAATACTTCTGTCAAAGTCACTTTTACTCTTCAAGATGATACTACCATCTCCGCCACTGCTGTCACTGATGCTGCTGTTAGGTTTGATGCTGCCGCTGCCACAACAACTAATCAACAGCCCAATCCATCACCAACTAATAATAACCTATCAAATCAACCGTTACTAGATTATGAACTTGCAAATAATGATGACGAGTTAGAACTTACATTCGCCACACAAGCTGAAAAGAAGAGTCATCTTGATAAACTAAAGCTGGAACGTCTTGCCCCGGCAATGATACAAAGGAAGGCTATAGAAACTGGAGATAAAACACGTCACATTACTGAACATATTCGCATTATGTATCGTGCCGGGTATGACAATGTTACAAATGAGACCAAGAATGGTATAGCAAATAAATACTCTCAACTACCAATATTAGGCAAAGAATCTACGTCTACGCCTGAAGAATTACAACTCGCCTCCATTTGTAATAACACAGCACAAGATATCAAGAAGACATACCCCGGGTATACTGGTACATTACTTCCCGAGGCTGAGTTGCATTTACTTGCTCGGGTATCAAAAGGTACAGAAGGTCACAATAACGGTGAATCACAAGAAGTTAGTATGTTAGCAGTAGCCAACCGTCTCAAAGACGAGGATTATTTCGGATTGCCAGTAGTATTACATCAAAAGCTTATGCTCGCATTAGGTTACTATCGTCATCTCCCAGAGAAGAATGATGCATTAATGGAAACCATCATAGCAATTCTCTACAGCAAGTACAAGAAAATCATTATAATGATCAACGACACACTCCGTGCATTCTTTGAATCGGTACATTATTGTTACTTCCTTGGAGTAGTTAAGGCACTTAATCCAAACAAAGAGATTGAGATCATATCATGTGCAAATGGTTTAGTACCAACGATTGGATTGCCATACATCATCGAAGCCATTCATACAAGTGAGATGAAACACCGAGCAACTCAGAGTGAAACTTCGAGATTCAGTGCTGGGGCTAATGTTCCCTTCGATAATGAAGAAAGTAGAAAGTATCAAAATGAAATTATTATCGATGCGGAAGAGTTCTATGATGAGTGTGTCAAGAATGGTGCCCTTCCATCATGGATCACAGAAGGACGGAAACGAGTTGTCGAAGAGCTTCTAGACGTTCCACAGGTTCGGAAAGACTTTAAAGATACAGTCAAGAAGTTAGAGGTTAAGTTGAGAAAGTTGAATCAAACCGAACCTTCATTACACAACATTTCAATTACATCGGGTGGCAGTATTATCATAGATGGTGGTTCCACTGACGTCTTTGGTCCGGAGTCTGAAATTGGTAGTAATGATATTGCAGTTGTACTTCGAACGACAACAACAAGGAAAGACAAGGATGAGGATGACAACGAAGAAGAAGACATTATCGAGGAAGTCGACAATGAAGCCGACGATATTGCAGCTGGTATTGAAAGAGATGAAACAAAGGTGTTCGTTGGTGGCCTTCCAATCGGTCAGCTGGCTCCAATCATTGCACACATCCAAAAACGCAATCTCCTTGTCAATGGTGCCAGGCTATGGATCTTCTTTGATCGAGGTTGTGCAAGGACCAATTTGTGCAACAAGGAGTTTTCCAAGTTGTTGAGTAAGCTCCAAAAACGTCAGTTTAGATATGTGTTCATGTCAACATTGAATAGGATTAATTGGAATTCAGTTGCCGTCCAAACATTTCTTGGTGCACAGAAAGTTAGTCCTGGACTTGAGATTCATTGCTCACTTGAACATGGAAAGAGCAAGATCACTACTGCAGGTAATGAACACCACCGTATCATGGAAAAGCAAGAGTCTAATAACATTTGCAAAGCGTCAGTTTCAAGGATTGAGCAGTCCTTCCCTGAAGTAACTTTGAACGTCACTCTCCATAATGATGTCAAGACAACGAGTGGCTATAAATTGACAAAAGTATTCCGCAAGAAAGTTGATGGTATAATTAGTGGAGCAACTTACCCTCCATCGTCTTTCATCCAATTCTCCACTTTAGATGAACAAGTTCAGAAACACTTGGAAATATTGAATGTACCTCTTCATAAGAGACTTGAGGAAGGGCGGGTTGCCGCCCAGACCGCCCAGAATGAGCGACTTGAACTGGAGAAGAAAGCAGCCGAGAAGAGGCGACTCATGTTGGAACAAGCGGTCAAGCAGGGGACATTAGTTTTGATTACTTCTGATAGTACAACTGGATATAAGGGGGTGACGACAGGACTTCTAAGAGACCGAGATACAGGTGCAGTTACAGTGGTATATAAGGCAATATATAAGGGAACATATCTTGGGCAATTCAATCGCAAAGAAGATGCAGCAATGGAGTATGCTCTGGCTCATTTCAACGCAACTAAATAATCAATTATCTAATATTATTTGTTTTATCGCCAAAATCACCTTTTCACTAGAGGTCTTTTTGTCGCCGGCCATTTATTCCAGCGTATCTTTTTGTGGTATCCTTTAACTAAACTTACGATATTGTTTTATTAAGGCATATTATAAGGATTTGTATATACACATACGGAGAGGCAGATATATCCTACGTGATTAGTGTAAGATATATTCATCTTTAGTTCTGTAGTTTGTCAGAGTCTCAGAGCAAAACTAGACCCTGATAAAGAAAGATTTGCAAAAAAGCATATCTTGTGCACCTTGCTTCTACAATAGGTAGTATAACTTTATTGCAATATACCAACTACAAAATCAACAAACGACAATAATGGTACAAATTGTACGAAATGTAGGAGGTATACAAGGTCTACATGTAGCAACAGACGTTTTCACTGAATCAGTCGAACGTCGTCTCTTCGAATTAGGATCAAATGTCCACTCTCAAAATATCACTTTAGCATCATCACATCAAAAGGCAAAGCGCACTGGTGAAGCTTCTGGACCACAGATATGGCCACCGGACATGTTTAAAGTTTGCAATGTTATTGGTGATTGTGGTTTGTTTCCTGGGTATATCTGTCCGGATTATTGTTTGAGTTTGAATTATCCACCCGGTGAGTAAAAAGAGGATATGTTTGTGTATTGGATATGTCTTTGTTGTATAGTATCTCTCATCTTTCCATCTGCACAACTTCATATAACATTAGGTGCTGGATTTCAACATCATTTTGATTCTCGATATAGATGGGGTGAAACAGTAGTCGGTGTATCGTTAGGACAACCATCAACAATCTACTTCCAACCGGGTAATGCCAAACAAAAGAAGAAAGGAGTACCAACACAAGAACCACAATCAATTCTATCAGTACGTGTTAAGGTAAGCAGAAGTTAACTGTGCACAATAGTCACAGACCACCCTTTGATTTGTGGGCATTGGATTCTGATTGTGAAACCAAAATATGAATGCATACTCACGTGGCTGTGGATTGATTGGTTTTGCACTTTACAAGCAAATGCTAACAAATACTAACCCCCCTCCCTCCCTCTCTTCTTGGATATGCTTGTGACCATTGTGTGGAATTAACTTCTGGTTCCCTAAGGAATATCCAAAGTCGGACTCATTTGCAATTGAGGTTACATTGCCACGACGTAGTATCTACGTCATGAGTGGTGCATCACGTGTAGATTGGAAACATGGTATACGTAAACAACCAAAGAACATACCACAAACACCCTCCTGGAACCCACATTCCATGAGAAGATCGCTCACCCTTCGTGCCACCAAGCCCTATTCAGACGTATGTTTAGAACGATTAGTAGAAGCAGATCCATATAATAATGCATTAAAACAACGATTATTGGCACAACAAAAGTTTAAACCCGAGACAGATAATCTCGAAAGGGATAGACAACGTGCACGTGAATTGATTGGTATGTTGGAGAATATGTTGCCTAGTCAGGCTAGGTTTAGACAGGACGAGGTGACATTCCCTTTACCACCCGAGGCTGTTGCTGCCTCGAATACTCTTAGTTCATCATTCATGGGTAGCATGTTGGGCATGGGAGGCGGCGGAGGAGGTGGTGGTGGAAGTAGTACTGGATTTGACTTTTCAGATTCAACCTGGAGTAAGAGCAGAGTAGCAGCCGCTGCTGGTACTGCCAATATCAATCGTTTCCCTGGCGGAGGGAATGTCATGTCTACTACTTCTCCTTCTCAAAACAGTAGTGGTAATAAGAAACGTAAAAGCAATGGTAATGAGAATCAAAAGTTGAGTCCGGCTGAAATGAGACGTCGTAGATTGGACAGGTTTTCACCCGAGAAGAAGAAGGATGATATTGCCGCCTCACCTGGCAAAGGATCAAGGGGAGGTGGAGGAGGTGCCATTGACCTTACTAATAGTAGTGATGAGGAAGAGGATGTAAAACGTGCCGCTACTAATAGTGATGAGGAAGACGAACAGCTACGACAAGCTATTGCCCTGTCTATGAAATGAATTACATAATATGAGGAGAGTATAGAAATATGAGAAGAAGAAAGAATTTGGGGACGAGAAGAACAAGAAGCTGATAAGATATTATAAGATGAAAACATTTCGAAACTATTACGACACTTGCATTTAAAGCTCTTCTCTATCTTATGATTAAAAAGATGAACTCTTCTGCAACCAATCTAACAACGAACAAAGTCATCTGCCATACAAAACACGGCAGATGTCTCATACCACCTCCAACCTATTAATACAACAAATAACGTTCACAACTAAGTTTTTGATACAATATCGACTCCCTCGCCTCCCATCTTCTTAAACTTGACCAGGCCAAAGCTCACTAGGACCTGGTCCCTTGGCATTGTTTGATAACATGGTCGTATCATTAGGATCGTTCAGACTGTCCAACTTATTAAGATTACCTGAAGGTGACGATGCATTGGCAAAGCTACCAGTAGTAACCGGAGTTCCATGATTCTCCGTGGCTGTAGAGATGTCATCAGTAGTAACATTTGTAATATCATCAGGAGCCTGTTGAGGATTTGTCATCATCATACCGTTAACATCATTCATGTTTGGAGGTGGTGGGCTTGTTCCTGATAATTTGACATTAGCATCATCGTCTACCACACCACTGTTATTCTTCTTCTTGTTACGCATGACAAGGAAGGCAAGGATGGCTAATAATACAACTCCTCCGGCAACGGCAATGCCAATAATACCACCAGTAGATAACTTCTCTGTGCTAGATGCCTCACGTGGTTCAACATCTCCTTCCGTAACAGCATCTGCAGTATTCTCATCCTCATTGGTATTATCCGAATCACCTTCATCACTGCTACCCTCTGAACCGTCCACGGCATCAATACCCTCTTCTGTCTCATCCACTTTATCTGCAGTTGTGGGAGGAACAGGCTTTGGTCTATAAAAGGAAATACCCAATGGTCCAACACCATCCTCTTCTACACCACTGCTATCTGTACCCTCACTTCCCTCTGTACCACCCTCAACACCTTCTTGACCATCACCAACGCCATTATTCATACTACCCTCACCACTAGGTTTCAAAACATTCGTCCCAATAACCGCCCGTGTAGTACTACAAACATCATATAAATATTCCAAAAATGATAATGACATATTCTCAGGATAGCCATTACTATCATATAATTCACTTAAATCAATATGTGCCCTGTCCTGTTGACAACAATTTGATTCCTCACCGACTACGCCGCATTGACATGCTATTGTTAGGAAGACATGTTGATTCTCTTCGGGTAAGTCAGAGTAGGATGTCATATTATTGGTTGAGAAGTAGGAATTGGAATATGCGTCTGTGAAGATGAAGAAATTTTCGGCACGTATATGATGATTTGGATCGGTGGATGCTGTTATTTGTTTGTTTGTTTTGTTTTTGTGTATTGTGTTGTGTGTTATTGGAGTAGGGTTGTGTATGAGATATGGTACAGAGAGATGTTTATGGTTTATGAGAAGGTAATAGATATAGAAAATTGATATATATCAACCATAACACCACCACATAAACCCAGCAAACACCACATAAACAATCTCTAAACCATCATGTACACCTCTAATACACACGCCATCCACTGCAATGTGCATACCACACTCAAAACATAATACACATATTAAAAGAAGAAACAACTTACCAGCTAATAAATTTAAACAATTTTGGCTTATAAATAACTCTTCTTGTCCTTCAATACTATCCTCACGTTGATCTACTACATCCTCTTGTAATTCACGCCTTGTTTCATCTATATCTGAGACGATGTCTTTGCCTTTAGTAGCTGCAGTGTTTGAGTTAATGCGGAGGTTAGTACTAATTCGAAGGCGAGTGTTAAGTGTGTTAGATGTGACACTTGTTGCCGAGGAGTAGAAGAACGATTCATTATTATTGAGGCTTATTAGAGAGATTAGTAGTATTGATAGTGCTATATGATGTGTTTGTGATATCATCTTGTGATATATTGATGTGATACGTGAGGTTTAGTTGAGTAGCTGGAGTATAATTCGTGGGGTTTATCGGTGTTCGTATCGAAAGTTATAACAATATTGACGTCTGAGAAAATTATTAATTGACGTCAGATATAGAGCGTAGAGATAGATCCGTTATAATTTGCAATAGAAGAAGTTAAACGCTTAAGTTCACATGCACCGTCTATGTGATGTCGAGAGTCTTTATGTTGTCGAGTGTCGATCGAGAGGCGAAGAAATGATGTGATTCTGGTGTTCAACAATTTATTGACGTCTGAGAAAGAAATTAATTGACGTCACTAGGGCGGTAGGAGATAGATCTGTTATGATTTGCATACAATATAAGAAGGCAATATATCAATCCTATCAATGATGGTGCATGTGATGTGAAATGTCGAACGAAATTCGGTCTCTACTCTCATAAAAAGATACCCAGCGATTATCGCCAAAAATGATAAGTACCTTTTACCGGACGGTAGACTTTTACACTCTCATGCTGGTAAAAAAATGACAAAAATGGCGACTATTGGCTCTATTCTTACTCTACTGCCAACGGTCCTTTTCCCCAAGCGCCTACTAATAATGCCGCCTATTCGGCGAAGCACATGAGTAAGCAGAGAGTACTCTATTATTGATTCATAGGGGAGGCCGCCGTCTATTGCAATACATACAGTGAGCGAACAAACATGGCGGCAAAAGTTCTAAGTGCTCCGCTACACTCAACACCTACTCGACGCAGTCGCAGCCGAAGTAGAAGTATAATTAGAAGTCGTAGCCGTAGTAAATCTCGTCAACAAGCACAACAGCAAACACAATCTATAAAGAAGAAGACAACACAAAAGAAACTACTAAATGTACATGTACAAATCCTCAGTGTGGCAGGAGTACATATTGAAGATACTTCCAATGCTAAAAAGTCATCATTTCTTCGTAAATCTACTACTACCACTAACGCTGAAACTACAAACAATAGTAATACCACTGATAACAGTGCTACTAACATCAGAGGACGTAGTAGAAGTAGAACACGATCATTGAGCCGTTCACGTTCCAAATCACGAGGTCGATCATTAAGCAGAAATCGTCGTCGATCTTCGTCATTAGCATCGCCTACTCGAACTCGAGGACGATCTACAAGACGTGTTACGATTGCACCAGAATCCGATCCAACTGCTATTACTATAGTTTCATCATTTGAACGTACTAGTACCTTCATCCAGGGAGGGAAGAAGGTCGGTCCGAAGAAGATTACTACGTCATGTATCAGTCTGCCATTTAACCCAGCCGATAACGAGGGTGAGAGTGAGAATAAGAGCAGTAGTCAAGTAATTCCATGGGGTGATCAATCGAAATCATCATTTACATTCCAACGTTACTTTCGTCATGAATCAACATCATCATCAACATCAACTAAATCATTTGATCCTCTCGGTATTAGCAAACAACAACGATATCAACCAATCATTTGTCCAATTCAATTATCACTTTCACGGAATGGCAAAATGTACCAATTAGGTACCGCAAGTATATACATATCAGGTGAAGAGGCTGGTGTATCTAGTATGAATGTACCAATCACCACCACCACTACTTCACCAGTAACTTCACCATTCAAAAAGAGCAACAACAACAATGTAGCAATGAAATCAATCAAGGGAGAACGAAACTTAAAGTATGGTATATCAACTAAAGCTACATTACGTATAGTAGTTACAGTTAGTGATCCATCGAGTACGTTGGAACGTATTAGTAAGGCATTATCATTTGATAATAAGCAAAAAGAGGAGGAGGAGAATAAGAAGGTTGTTCGTATTAAGGAGCCTACCTTTTTGGAGTTTCTATGCTGCATGGGCTAGCTTAGTAAGATGAGTAGAGGAAGGATGACAAGGGAGATAGAAGGTAGGGAAGGGGAATCAATGTCGTAATGTTGTTTTTAAGTTTGTGTACTACTATCTGTGGACGTTAAAAGTAAACTAAAAGGCCTAATACACCTGTCCCACTTGAGGTTTAAGTTTATACAACATACACTTTGATACTACATAGATTTCATCATACACAAACATCCAAAGATTACTCCAAGATTATGGTGTTACTTCTGTCAATGATAATTGAAAGTCGTCAACTAATCCGCGGTCGTCATTGACCATGAGGTAGTATTCTACACTAGAATCAGTTTATATACACAGCATACACACGTTGATTCTAGATTTCATCATCACAAACACACATCCAAGGATTACATCAAGATTATGGTTCTGTCAATGACAACTCAAAGTTCCCGACTGATCCGCGGTTGCCATGGACCATAAGGTAGTATTCTACACTAGAATCACTTTGCCAAGTAATTGTACCTCCATTGCCAAAAACTTCAGAATACGATCCGTCAACACAAGAAGATGCGATGTCCCCACACGAGCTGAACAACGTAATCTGAGCAAAACCCCCACCAAAGGCGCCAAGTGCAGAAGTTACTTCAGCACTTAACTCATTACCAGTACCAATCACCTTATACCAGGCAACATTCACACCAGGAAAAATTGAAACATCACCCTTCTGATCATATGTACAGGAAAAGCCACCTGTAACAGTTGAGCCTTCAATAGTGGTTCCACTAATTGGAGTGTCTAATTCGAGGGTGGCAGCACTTTCACACACGGACTCATCATCAACCTCATCCACGGATAACTCAAAGTTACCCGTTTCTAAATCGACTCCGTGCACTAAAATGTAGTAGTCATTACCATCAAGAGCTTGCCAAACTACTTGACTGCCAAAGCCCCCAGTAAAGCCACCACAAATACCACCATCATCATTCCCAGCCTCACATATATTTTCTTGAGAGAAATCACAAGAATTATACACCGAGATTTGGGTATCAAAGTCAGCATTACAGGTAGAGGCAACTAGGTTCTGACCATTGCCGGTGACCTGATAGAAAGCACCAAATGCTGATGTTACCTCCGCTCTATCACAAGTAGGAGCAACTTGAACGGAACTAATTGGTACCCCTCCCCCATTAGTTCCATCATTAATAGTTGTTCCTTGAGCGGTAGACCCGATGGTGATAGGAGTAGCAACTTGGCAGGGAGACGACTGACAAGTTGGATGATCGTCAAATGGGATGCCAAATGCGGCGCTAACTTCTTTGGACTTTGACGATTTTGGACCTGTCGGAATTATAGTATTAAATTTACCCCCACCACTTGCTGTTTCGGTACCTTTTAGTGTGACAGAGTATGTACCAGGTCCATCATCTGTGCCAGAACAATCAGAGTCACTACTGCAGTCCAAGCCGCTGTCCTCATCTTCGATGATGAATGTATACTGAGAATCAGGGACACAGTAATTATTCGAGTAGTTTGTGAATGGTTCAATGTACAATGTCTCTCGATCTTCACTTAGTTGAACTTCACCAGTACACATGTTGATTAGTTCCCAACTAGTCTCGTTGGGGAAGAAATCAGTTAAGATGTCCACCGTGAAGTCTACGCACTCTTTCAAAGACTTGCCTGATTTTGACTATGTATGGAATGTTAGCTATTTTGTGTGCACATATGCACAAAAATATAAAATGTACATATCATGTGCATACAAAGTATAAAAAAGTAACTCACGCTTGTGGATTTACCACTCTTAGCACCACCCTCGCCCTTGCCACTTTTACTTCCGTTATTGTCTGAGGTACTAAAATCTACAGCCATTGCACTGCTAACTGACGATTCATTATTATCACCACCCCAAAAAATTGCGTCGCCTATTCCAAGACCCGATCCCCATCCGATTCCCAAGAATATAGCACCCGAACCAATTGCAATGAGGAACCATTTAATATTTGATGTAATATATGAGTACCCCGTAGTAGCATACGTTGCTTCATTATCACTAATACTCTCATTTTCATTGTTCACTTCATCATAATCTTGGGGTGATTGTTCGGCATAATCTTCATTGTATCGTTGCTTGTCTAGGCCGCTAAAGGCGGTATGAGAGACCTCGGTACCTTCTTCAATTTCATTCATCATCTAACCAATAGGATAATAGTTACACCGCTAGCTCTTAGCCTTTGAATGATCAATGATCAATATCGCTTGCTATTGGCATTAAAAACTACGAAAACTATGAGAGTAGAAAAAGGATACCACAAAGAACGCTGAATAACTGGCGATAAAACAGATACTAAGCTACGGCACCTCTCCCCCATTGCATTTAGTATACATATATCCTCCTTAAAGTGTTTATTTCTCTTGTAGAGATTCTATATTTGAGTTCGGTTTGTCACGAGTTGCAAAAGAGTACACACCGCAGTAGCCACCCAAACTTATCTCTGCTACCCCACTACATTACCCATCATCGCCGCCACTATATTGTATGAGAGTCATTACTAATATACTAATCATCATCACCATGGTATTACTATCATGCTATCAATTAGTAGAATCATTTGCAACGCAATCACAAACATCACCAGCAACCAAAATAAATGACGATGACACATCAAACGCACGAGTATTCGTAGCGGGCATATCACACACCTGTACTGAACAATTAATCCGATCAACATTATCAAAGTTTGGTTCAATTAATGAAGTAACAATCGTTGGTCAGGCCAATGATAATGCTAGCAGTAAACGCAAGGCATTTAGTCCATATGCATTTGTTACATTCGATTCATCTACTTCTGCCAAGTTGGCAATTGATGCTCCCAGCCCATCACCTCAAACTAACGATAATCTCAACAACGACAGTACTGCAAATGAAACTTCAGAAGCAGCAGTCTATAAAGAAATACAAGCTGCACGATCCGTCAAATCACGTAAGCGTAGTAATGCCGCCCGATTACGAGAAGAGGAAATCTTAAGCAAGGTAACAATCTTTGGTAAGGAAACGAATTGTATTATACAAGTACAATTGACACATTTAGATCGATTGGTTGATTACTTAGACAGGAGTTACAACAGTGAGAATAGCGAGGAGAAGACTGAAGATGGTACAGCATGTAAAGTAGTAGGAACAGCAAATAGCGCCTCCAAAAACATATCATTACTATTCCTATCATGTACAAATCCATCAACATTAACACGAACATTAATTACTGATCCAATATTAGTTAGGGCTATTAATAAATCGTACATTGTTCAACCTGGTCAATTAGTAGAAGGTAAGTTAGCTACTGAAGAAGGTTGTATGGAGTTTGCAAAGAGTGTATACGAGAGTATATCAAAACAACAAGAGGAAAGCAACGTTGAGAATAATGTATCACTACGATTGAAAATCTTTCCCCCAAAGTATCAATCCAAGTTGTTAACATCATTTGATGCATTAATTGAACAAGCCGAGAAGTCTACTACCTCCACTTCTACATCAACATCGTCATCATCAATTAATATTGATCCAAAGGAATTTACACACATGTTATCAATAGTAGAAATCTATCAATATAAAGGACGAGGATGGGAACAGAATGATGTAAAGTCTAATAACTTGTACATGTGGGGATTAAGTGCAGCAAGTTTAAATGAGGATGTTGTTGATGCTAATAATTTAATTGCATTGGATGGCAACTTGGCAGTAGATTCAAGTAATAATAATAATGACGGTAGTAGTGATGATGGAGAAGTAGAGGTTGGACGGGCATACTATAAACTCAAGGAGGCTATTGAAACATACAAGTCAAGCAGTAACGAGGAGAATAAGATACATCCCGCATTGTATGATGAATCAGTAGTAGCATTAGATTGTGGCTCGGCACCAGGCGGATGGACCAAGTACTTAATTGAACACTTTAATTGTAAGACTGTATACAGTATCGATCCTGGCAAACTTGCCAAATCAGTTAGTAAGTTGGAACAAACTAAACATATACAAATGAAGATACAAGATGCTATACCATTATTACTCAAGGATAATACACAAGTTAAAATTTGGGTTAGTGACATGTGTTTGCATAATATGGAATCACAAGTTGATCTACTACTAATGGCAAAGGATAGTGGACTTTTGTCATCGAATTGCTTTGTGGTGTTGACTTTGAAATGTATTGTTGGTCATTCAAAGAGTGCATATGATTCACAGGTGAAGAAAGTTGTTGATAAGTTATGTGATAAGGCTAGTATGGAGAGTGTTGAGATCTTTCATTTGTTTTCTAATCGGTCAGGCGAGAGGACTGTGATGGGATATCTAAAGTAGAGAGACATGATTGATTATGTGCGTCTACAGTCCACACATACATTTAGATCTTTTCCAACTCTCCTCTGTGACATGGGATATCTAAAGTTAAAGTAGGAGATAAATTCTCGAATAAGATGACAGATACCCATACTGGTATCCTTCCTTAATGTTAGTATCTGCTGATATATCCTTACCCCCCTTCACTGATTGATCTTCTGACTCATTGTACATATCATATGTTTGATTGTCCAACTTCTGAGCAATGTTAATGAATGAGAAGTAAGAAAGAATTGGATAGATTGGCCCGAACTCGGACATTGAGCCCCGCATCTCAAAAAATCATCTCTGCCTCATTGATTTCAATAGCCCCTATGTACACATCATTCAATTGACACAATATACTACCAACTAACTATGCCATCAAAAGCAGCCCTACGGGCAATAGAACAACGTGAAGCCAATGCAGAACTTCAACGCTCAGCGTCCACAGACTATGTTTCCCTTTCCGAGTGTAAAAAAATTGCCCAACAAAAGATCTCGATGACAAAATCAAAGAGTAGTAAACTATTCTCTGATATTGATGCAAGTTTGGATGTTATACCCCAGTTTAGTATTAATGAATTAACATTAGGTAAAGTGTTACAGAGGGGTAAATGTAGTGTTGTGAAAGAGATACGCGGTATGCATTGCAATGATACGGGCAGTAGTAATGACGATGAGAAGCCTCAATCTGTCGATGATGTCGAATCTTCATTTGATGATTGTAAAAAGACCACATCGGATGAATCAACAACACTATGTGATATGAAAGAACAAAAGGCACAGGATAAGTCATTTATTGCCGAGCATTGTTTGAGGGAGGAGGATGGTGGTCCGAGATATGTTCTCAAGGTGAGTCGAAGATATCTATTGCAATGTGTGTAGGCGAGCCCCTCTCTTCTTATATCACAACTCATCTCATCAATACATATCTCATACATACATTCATATGATATAGCAACTAAGTCCAGAAAAGGCCAAGGATCATAACATATTCACACAAGGTCTCGTCGATATGGCAATTGAAACAATGATACTCTCCCAAATATCCCATCCACACATCTTACAATTACGTGCCATCTCCAACAATCAAGACATATTATCACCCAAATTCTTCTTCATTATTGATAAATTAATTGATACATTAGATCAACGTATATTAAAATGGAAATCTATAAGTAAATCGGCATCCAATATTATGAACAAATTAACAAACAAATCAACTTCAAAATTGAATACATTATTGGAAATTAAATTGAGTTATGCCTATGATTTAATGGGTGCAATTGAATATCTTCACAGCAATTCAAATACACATATTGTATTTCGTAATTTAAAACCAGAAAATGTTGGTTTCAATGTACGTGATGATATTGTCTTATTTGGGTTTGGATTAGCACGGGAGGTGCCCAGTGATAATGAAAAAGAGAAGGTTAGTGAGGGGACATGGAAGATGACTGGGGAGACGGGTACGTTGCGGTATATGGCCCCGGAGGTTGCATTGAATCAACCGTATGGTAAGTTAGTTGTGTGTATACGTGGTGGGGGCTGGGGGGAGAGATTGTCATCTGCTCACATCTTGTGTCATTTTTCGTGTTTTGCTCACATCTTGTGTCCTTCTTCTCCTTACCCTCGTATCCCCCTCAA
>Ga0214480_100692_pt1 | contig 16584 bp, 12 predicted proteins | sample M1_20Mar14CPVII9_3_FD_165042 | JGI IMG/M metagenome (GOLD analysis project Ga0214480, IMG submission 165042) | Marine eukaryotic communities from Monterey Bay, California, United States - M1_20Mar14CPVII9sort6BwellE17 | ecosystem: Environmental > Aquatic > Marine > Unclassified | place: USA... | reverse complement strand
ATTAACATCAAGGAATTACCAATATATAAGAAGGAGAGTGGTTGTATACCTCCAGGTTTTGGTGATACATTGTCGGGCAGCTTGTTCGATTTCAAAAATCCGACCCAATCTGATGAGGCATGAGAACCGCCAACAAGTGGCCACAAAAGTGTGATGGAGGGCCCTACAATGGTGCTGGTAGTGTCCATTGGCCTTTTATATACATATACATCAAGGAATTACCAATATATAAGAAGGAGAGTGGTTGTATAACTACCTCCAGGTTTTGGTGATACATTGTCGGGCAGCTTGTTCGATTTCAAAAATCTGACCCCCAATCTGAGGCATGAGAACCGCCAACAAGTGGCCACAAAAGTGTGATGGAGGGCCCTACAATGGTGCTGATAGTGTCCATTGGCCTTTTATATACATATACATCAAGGAATTACCAATATATAAGAAGGAGAGTGGTTGTATACCTCCAGGTTTTGGTGATACATTGTCGGGCAGCTTGTTTGATTTCGAAAATCTGACCCAATCTGAGGCATGAGAACCGCCAACAAGTGGCCACAAAAGTGTGATGGAGGGCCCTACAATGGTGCTGATAGTGTCCATTGGCCTTTTACATATAACAAGGTGATGGACACCTTCAGCAGGTTTCTAAGTCCATTGTATGGACTTCAGTAGTCAAGAATCATTTATTGCCCAGGGGCGAGTTATCAGGGCGCTTTAACGACAATGCGGTATCCTTTGCCCCGCAGGGGCCCTACCACTACTGATAATTGTGCTAATGAGGCTTATTATTAGTGAGAGTGGATATATATTTAAACAGCGGATTAAATTAAGTTAATTGGAGGAAATATTACGTGAGGGTATTGTTGATTAATGTACGTTAATAAAATCCCTCATCGCAGGGTTTATTCTATTGCAATGGTAGTGTTTTCAACATTGGCTCTTAGTATTGGTTGTACTGGCGTATATTAGAGGATGAGCTATGTCTAGCCATATTGACCTTGGTTAATACTGATGCATGCTTTCAAAATTTTAAATGGAAGTTATGCGGTCAGAGTCATGCCTTTTCCTGGGTGAATTTATGCCAAGGAGGGTATTAAAATTACAATGGCGCATATGTTCAACTAAGGTGCATATATCAATCAAAGAGAGCACGCTAGAAATAAACAGAGAGGACGGATTACCTCTAAGCGCATAAATGTTGATAGACTTATTGTCGTAACCTTGGTGTATCCTCGGCGGCAGTTTACGGTCTTTTCAATATGGAGAATAAATGTTTTGATATGTGAAATCAAACTAATTTATCCCCAATACAACATCTCAAATCAATTGTGGATTGGGTTGGGTGTGGGATATTGTTGTGGTATTATTGCTGGGGAGTGGGGGTAGTTTATCGAATTATTTTGATATATTTTGTTGTATTTTTGATGTTAATTTGAGGATTACGATATGTCATAATTTTTACAACCTTTATCTTACTTATCCCCTTCATTCTCTAATGTTAAATCTATTATAGATTTAGATTTCAAATGGATGGGGCCACAACGGCATCAACGGGATCTAACAACTCCACACCAGGAGGGACAAATAGTAATGGTGGCGCAAATGGATTCCTCAACTTGGGTAACTTGGGATCGAGTAGTACTGCAACAGTAGGCGGTATGGGTTTATTCTCAACTGGGGGAGGTGGAGACGCATTAGGAGGGTTTGGTGCTTCATTAGGAAATGGATTTGCAAATGATGGTGCAAGTATAGGAGCGGGTGGCGGAGCAGGAGGCAGTGCTAATCCATCCTTTGACATAAGTGATTTTCCGAGTTTAGGTGGAGGTGCTGCTGGTGGTGTTGGGGCAGCAGGCAACCCCGCTGGGAATGCTGATTTGGCCGCGGCACTCAGACAACAGCAACAACAGTTACAACAGCAATTGATGCAAAGAGGAGTTAGTGAAGCGGATAAGTCATCAAATCTTTATCGACTTGCCATGTCTAGTGGAATTGCACAAGGTGCTGGGAATAACTTTAGTATGGCAACAGAGGATTTTCCGGCTTTGGGAGGCGGTGCAGGGGGCGAGGGTAAGGAGGGAGGATTAGGATCGGCACCAACAGGGGGTAGTATATTGGACCCCTCAGGGGGAAATCAATTAGATTATACAGGTTTGATAGGCAGTACTGGTGGCGCAACGTCATCATCTGTCCAACAAACGAGAACAACAACAACAGCAGGAAGTGGAGCTTCATCAACAGCAGGGGGATCTACGAATGCTGGATCAGGAGGTGCAATAGGGGGAGATTATGGATTGCTTGGGCTACTGTCTGTGATACGGATGACAGACGCTGATAGGAATAGGTTGGCACTAGGGTCAGATCTTACAGTACTGGGCGGTCTTAACTTGAATTCTCCGGAAAGTATTCACAGTACATTTGGTGGACCATTTTCTATTAAACCATCGACAAAAGAACCACATTATCAGGTAAGAAAATATTATTTTCCGTTCTTTTTTATTGGAATGACCATTTACTCACAACAAATTATGATACATCACAAATACAGTTGCCAATGTGTTACTACATGCAACCGCCGGCACTGAAAACGGGTCACTTGTCAAAATTCCAACTCGAAACACTCTTTTATATCTTTTATGCTCTTCCAAAAGATGTATTACAAGCATATGCAGCACAGGAACTTTATACGAGGGAATGGAGATATCATGCGGAGTCTCGGTTATGGTTTAAAGAAGCAACGCCAACGGAAATTACGGCAGTTAACGCTTCTGCTTCTGGTGGTCAGTATACTCACATCTACTTTGATATTACTGCATGGGAGAGGAGGGTATATGGGAATGTGAATAACAACATTAACATTACTGAAGGCTTCCTTTCGGAGGAGGATATTACAGTGAAGTTTCCAAGTTCATGATATTATTATAGCCATTAGCAAATGGCTTAAGATAACATTGTGCATTTAGTTTGATATTACTATATAGTTAGGAAAGTAGATGTAGAGTGTAGAATAAGGGGCAAATGCCTCATAATCAAAGGTTGAGAATTTCATTATTAAGGGAATTTGGGTAGGTTAATATCTATCCGAATACATACTCCACACCAACACCAACGCATGTTAGTCGGATCAATAAGTAGGATATCATAGTTCCACCAATAGCCAATACGGATAGAGTATGGATGTAAGAGAGATGCAGTACCTAACTCTCTTTCAATTGGTGGTGTAGAAAGATACCATTTTGTGAAATAATAGGTACTCTTCTTCTCCATTCTCCCCTTCACTCATCAACTTATCATCCGCTGATAGCTTCATTGTCTCCTAGCCTAAATATAATTGGGGCAAAGGAGCACTTTCATTAACAATATAATCACTCCTAACCAGTTGTTGTTGAAGGATCTTTCGACAGGCGCCTTTTGTAGCATCCATAATAATATTTATGTGTCATTTATGAACATTTATATTATGTGGTGACGAAGAGATTGCAAGATGACAACAATCCCCTCTTGAAATAAGACCTACGTTAGTATACTTATCCCTTACTCAAACACACTCAAGTATACTCATTCGAAATTATGAGCTCATCAACATCGCAGCCACCACCGCCGCCACCAGTAAGCTTGGGTAGACCATCATTACGTCATCGTCTTGAATCATATTACAGTTTGGTATCTCCTGATCAAATTGCTGATCAAGAAACATGGAAGAGTAGATTTGAAACAATATATAACAAATTTGGTGGCACTGTACAAGGTGAAACAAAGTTGGCCGCAAAGCTTGCAAAGAAATATGGGAATCAAGTACGGTTATTAGTTGCTCCGCCACATAGATCTCAAATGAAGAGAGATCGATCTAGTAATAATGTTGATATGTCGACTGGTAGTAATAAGCATGATGAATCATATTATAATATTGATGAAAGTCGAATAGATACAAGAGTGTTGGACTTTACGTCAAATAGATTTGATGCCATTTATGCATTGACTACACCAGAAGGGATTGTGATGGAAGCAAACCCAAGTATATTTGGCAGTACACAAACTGCTGTACAAAAGCTTGACAATATATCAAAATTTAGAGCACTATTACCAGGTTGTGATCCACAGAGAATAGATCCAACATCCATTTACAACAAAGCAATTGCATCAAAGAAACATACACCGACAACAAAATCCGACAGCGCTGTTACAAAACAAGAAGAGACCAAAACAAAGAAGAAACCAATGTTTCTATCAATGTCAGCTAAATATGAAAGCAAGAAGTCGGGACCTTTATCATTACTCTACTCTATCCTCGAAAGTAGACAGAGGATACGTGTGATGGTACGTTATGTTGATTGTGTAAGAGGGACATTGACTGGATATTTAATTGCCTTTGATAAGCATTTCAATATGATACTAAAAGATGTAGATGAAGTGTATAGTGGACGAGTTACAAAACATTCAAATACAGTAGCCGTAGCAACTGGTAGTGAGCTATCAAATGATGGAAACAACATGACAGATACAGGAGACCAAAGCTTAGTAGCACCATCAAAAGCAAAGTTGGAAGCACAAAGACGGAGATGCTACCCATTAGATGGTAGTGGTGGCCCAGGACCGGCAGTCAAACAACGGTACTTTCATCAGATGATGGTAAGAGGAGATAATGTAATCATGGTGTGGAGAGCAGAGGCTGAAAAACAGGCGGCCCCTGATACAACGGTTCAAAGAGATTGTATACCTACGGCTGGATCTCTTTACTATGCACTTCAACGATGGGAAAAGCAACAGGGTCAGAGAAAGAAGTGATAGTCGAAGTATAACAACATCATGTCCTAGGGTACATGCATAACAAATGGAATAGCTAAATGAATATCTAGAATATATTTTGGGACAAAGCTTCTTATTGTTTACCCCTCAAACTTATACCAGTATACCTTTCCACAGTGGCACTTTTTATCAAAACAAAATAGCTGTCGAAGTTGCCAGTCATCTAACAGCTCACAACTCAAAAACAACGAGGACTACAAGCGCCTCCAGGAATGTCGCACCACCTAGTCTAGGTCGACACTACCAGCATCTGCGTCGATGGAGGCATTTTCATCGCCACCCCATCCCGATTCCTGAGAGTAGGAAGGGAGAGTGATCGCTTCACCATTTCTATCCAACAAAGGCTCATTTTCAATTGTTGATTGAACAGCCTTCATTTCCTGCAGGTATGATTTGCACTCCTTCAAGTTGTCAATATCAATTGTATTTCCATCCTCCAAAGTAGCTAGGTCTGACTTGCGACGCTCCAAATGTTCAACACGAGCATCAACGCGTTCACATCTCAATACGGCAAGACGATCCACCTCCGCCTTCGTAGCAGACTCAAAGGTACTAGCAAATTCCTTGTACTCCTTGAGCTCGGACGCCCTGGTCTCTGCCGATGCGATATCATTCTTCTGCATCTCCTCAAAGTCTGCACGTGCCTTATCAAGCTTGGCCTTTTGTTCTTTCAACTCGTTCGACTTGGCAACAACCTTTGCGTCAGACGACGATGCAGCATCTGATTGTTCCGTCTGAGCTTGCTCAATCGACTTTTGAAGCTCAACAACTTCACCAGCAATCTTCTCCTTCTCCTTGATAGCATCTGCCTTCCTCACGTTAGCTGGTTCAAGTACATCAACGACTGCCTTATCGTTCTCACGTGTTTCAGCATTCGATTCAGCCACGGCGGTATTTGCTTGCTCAAACGATTCTAATGCTAATTGAAGATCAGCATTTGATGCCTCAGCCTCCTTCGTCTTGGCCTCCTTGCTAGAAGTGGTTTCAACAATACCATTTTGAACCTCCTCAGCCTCAACCTTCATAGCAACAGACTTCTTCTGTTCTGCCTCAAACTCGGCAGCCTGTTTGACTAAGAAATCAAGCTGACTAGTCAAATCCTCAAGTTCCTTATCCAACTTCTTCTCATCTGCCTCAAGAAGCTCCAACTCTTGCTTCTTCCCCTCATTGATTGATGCCAACGCTTGTTCCTTGGACTTATTACTGCTATGCTCAGACATTTGTTCCTTTGCCTGTTGTGTTGTGTAGGGGTAATGGATAATGTATACATAATACGTGAGATGATCATACGCGAATAAAAAAACACAAACACATATCACACAAATAAATGCACCTTCTCGGCAATTTGTTGAGCATATGCACCACTATTTGCACGTGCCACTTGAACAGAATCCTTCACACCACGGTTCCTTTGAATATCTGCCTCAAGAGACTTCTTCTTGGCCGCTACTTGACGTTCACCATCCATTTTAACTTTATCAAGCTGCTTACTCTCCATTTCTCTTGTAAAGCGGGCAGTGTCTTCCTCAGCCTGCTTAGTCTTCTTGTGTGTAGCTTTGATCTCTTCTTGAATTGATAGGATAGAATTCTTCTTCTTGCTAATATCTGCTCTCTTGTTTGGAATGAATTTACTGTGGGAGGTACGTTCTCCCATCTCATCATCCTCATCGGAAATTCCACCATATCCTCCGTGATTGGAAGAAGAAGGACTAACCAAATGTGGTGCTACATCCTTGGCAAATGAAGCCTTGAAATTAGCACGGTATTCCTCCGTTAATCTAAGAAGAAGAAACAAATATAAGATGAGATTTATATTATATATTTTATAAAGAAGAAAGGCAAAGGCAAACAAACAAAGAAACAAATAATTTCTACGCACCCTTCACTCTCCAATACCTCGGCAGCTGCCCGACGACGCTCGAATAACTCATCACGGCGGTGGTTACAGTCCTTGGTGAGTTGATGAAAAGCAAGTTGTTCCTGCTGCACCTGTGATTTTGTTGTCTGTATGACTTTTTGTTGTTGGTCAATCTCACGAATAATTTCTTTTCTGATATCATTGTTCACCAAAGTCTGGTCGTATCCACCGATGAGGCTATCATCGGCACCTTGCGTGGGTGATGGTGTGGGTGGCACGGAGTTTGGGTTTGGATACGAATACATTGTTGTTTAATTTTGTTTAGTTGATTACTTAATTAATCGCTTGATTGATCGATAATAAATTAATATTATCGCACAATGAAATTTATTTGAATAACAACCAATGACGATTTATTATGCTGGCCGCTGCGATTACAGATGTTTATTATTGATATTTATTACTGCTTATATCGCGGTTGATTAGGAGTGTGCTGATTTGTTGTTGTGTTGGTGAAAAAAAAATTACCTAAAACTGGGTGTCAGTGTTGACTAGCTATTGCTCTAAGGACACCTCAGTAGATTGTAGTTGGTGTAACGATACTGCCGATACCAGTAGTTGAGACGATATATCTTTGCAGGAAACCGGGGAAGGTTAGTTAAAACTTTTTGGTACACACAAACATAAGATATACTAGTGTTTCATATACAAATGCGCACCTTGAGTATATTGCACTAATAACACAGTACTGCTGATTGATATTTACTTTAACAATTGACTTGATTAAGCAGCTCTTGTTTGATTCTCAGCTTTGGTATATGTATGATATACATTTTCAACCAAAGCGTCATTCTTCAAAGGTATGATATAACCTTTAAACAAATAGAACTGTCTCATAAGTATATAGTGTGTTACACTACTTCTTTGAACCTCATCCACCAGCTGCACCCGCTGATGATGCTAGTGCCTCGATTTGTTCTCGTGTCAATGAGAAGCCATTACTACTAGTATTCATTGAGTTGTTGCTTTTATATCCCGAATCAGCAGTAGTTCGTGGATGCTTTGCTGACACACTACTACTACTACTTTGAATCTCTTCTGCAGACCTCTTCAAAGTTGTTGTCTGTGATGTTGAGTTTGTTGTTGTTGTCCTTTCTTCTATATACTTTGCAGTTGCTTTCTTTGCAGCAATTATGATCTTATCGACATTTACATGCTTTGAAAACTCGGCCACAAATGTATCAGCCACATTCAATGCCTCTTTCAATTGATCTTCTTTTGATGAATTATTAGCAACATGCTCCCTAGCATTCTTGAGTGATGATATCTCTGGTATATATCCAAATGCTTGTCTATCTGGTTGAGATTGATGAAAGTACATGTCGATAGCTTCTTTGCAATTCGACAGTGAGTAGAATCCATCTAAACTTAGCTTGTTGAATACTGTACCAATCACTGGCACATCTCTATGAATAAAGTAAGTAGCATTGATATTGAAGGAATCTACAGCATCTCCAACTCCGCTTTTTCCTACGAGAAGAACTGGTACCGGAGATCTCTCTTCGTTTGCAGCAGTAGTAGCAGTATTTGGAAGAGAGAAGGATTGGCCACATACTTTTGCAACACTGGCGTTATCTGTTCCAGTGATACTTCCCACAGCAGGATAACCAACTCCATCAATAATGATAACCTTTTTATTCAATGCAAGTTTATCGACTGCATCACTTGCTTTTTGCAACAATTGTTCCGATGTTTCACCAGTCTCACTCTTTAGAAATGCTCTTGTAAAACCTTTATAGTACACAATCGGACCAACAGCTACACAGTCAGTAATACCCTTGTGTTTGCAATACTCTTCTACTAGTTGTGTTTGTTCACATTGTGTTGCTGGTTTGATATATGCAAGATCTGTTGGTTTATACTTTCCCGAATTTAACAACGCTCCCAGTAGTCCCAAACATATGGACGATTTTCCTACTTGCGACCTGTCACCAGCGATGAATAATCTTGTAGCTGGTTCATTGTTGTTTCTGTTTGATATATTGTTGCTGTGAATATGTCTACTGACGTTTTGTTTGGGAGAACATTGTATGCCAAATAATCTTAACCAAGCATCTCTAATAGACCGCCCGAATTTATCACACTCTCCTTCCTTTGCTACTGTTGTTGTAGATTTTGTCAATAGGTTTTCTAATGTACTGCCATTAAACTCAACATGCTCAACTCTTAATCCTTGACTCTTTAATTCATCAGATGATGTAGTTGATGTTGATGTAGTATTGCAAAGAAAAACCAAAGCAGGTAACTCAGATGGACACTCTAATTTGTTGACACATATGTCAACTGATTCATCATCTTCATCTACCTTAGTATAAACACAGGGGATGTTTCTAATATCGGTGGCGGAAGTAGCATCGACATTACATGTCTCTAAAGCATCATATATTTTACTCGGAAGAGTATCTTTTTCATCTTCTAATCGCTTTGATAGTTTGACAGTCCAAGATCCATAAAGCAATGCTAGCACAACCGGCGGCGTATTACCATTGTTTTTCTCTATATGTAGAGGATAATTAGCAAGCTTGGAGGCGTGGTATTTACCACAGCATAAGGAGTTCATATCACTAAACATCAACGTGTGATGATTAAAAATTCTATCTCAGGGAATAAAATGAACAACCGTAATATCTTTTCATTAGACTTTCTGATCCTCCTTCCACACCACCTTCAGAGATCAGCCATCTATCCTCTCCTTATTATGAATAATACAATTCGATATTATATTCCCTCTATTGCAATAGTTATATTAGGATATCTGAGTATCATATCATATGCACAAGAAGAACTGACATCAGCCCAGAGATTTACACAAGAAATTGGAGATGACCTCAACAACACTGACCCATCATTATGGATATCATTTGTTAATTTATGTGATACAATAGCTCCATTTTGTGGTATTATAGTATTCCTTGCACCATTGCAAACGATAAATCAAATTAATAAAGATAAGAGTGGTAAGTGTTGATGCATATCTTGTGTTCATTATATTTTATACTTTCATTGTAGAGACATATCTTAAGCACACTTTCTTATAGTGGGTAACTTACCTCTACTGCCATACTCAAGTATGGTATCAAATAGTTTCGTTTGGGTATGTTATGGATTATTAAAAGGATTGCCATCCGTCTACATGTCGAATGCAGTGGGGTTACTCCTGGGGGCATATTACTTCAAATGCTTCATTGAATTCTGTGGACCAATGGCAATTAATCTACCTGGAACAGTTTCACAACATATAAAAGGTGCTGGATGTATCATCTTATTGAATCTATGCCTAGCTTTATCAGGATTGGAGAATGCAAGTGAGATTATTGGAAAAGAAGGAGTATTATATTGTATAATACTTTTCGCATCTCCTCTGGCAGCTTTGAAACATGTGATTGTTACAAAGTCTGCTCATTCAATTCCAACGCCGTTTACTTTGGCTTGTTTGCTCAACTGCATGGCATGGACTGTCGTTGGATGGTGGAAGATACAACCATCTGACTTCAACATTTACTTCCCCAACATGATGGGATTGGCGTGTGCAGTTGCTCAGCTTGTATTAAAGGGTGTATATGGTAACTCTTCCACAAAGGATCTTCCAAAGTAAACGAAAGACGAGATTCATATATCATCAGAAGTTGTGCTATTTATCAGATTAGCAAGTTTACAATAATACTAGTACAATATTATATCAAAAAGGTGGAGAAGACTTGACACTAACTCGACAAGATTGGAACTTATCATCTGCTCTGCTTGTATCCAAACACCAAGCACCAATCGAAAGGTTTGACGCATGTAAACATAATCTACCATCACTCAGTGTTTCTTCTTCGACGTCTCCATGCATATCATCGTTGACAATTGGATGACCGCTTGATGCCATGTGTAGTCTAATCTGGTGACCTCTGCCAGTTTTTGGTCTAAGCAGTACCCTAGTAGCATTCAACTCAGCCTCATCAACTTGATAAAATGTGACCGCCTCTCGCAATGTATCTGGTACGAAACTTATACTAGCATTGTCTTGATTTGGTCTTATAAATGGAAGAGTACCATTGCCTGACACATCACATGCCCACTCGTTATGATCCTCCACCCAAACCTTTCCTATGGGATGCTTGATTACCCCAGATTGTGGAATTTGTTCACTTCCTCTTTCTACTAATGCAACATATTGCTTTTGAACTATCTCGCTTTCATCTTGTGTATCAAGGTTGTCAAAATCTATTCTACTCTTTCTCTCAAATAGCATGTTTGCTGCACGCAAAGCATAAGGTGTAAGTGCAATGCATACAACACCTGATGTATCAATATCCAATCTATGTACAGGTCGTGGTTGAAATGTATCCATCTTGGCCTTGAGCTTTTCTCGTCTCTTTTGCATCTTCTTTAGCTTCCGTTTATCATTTGATACGGATTGTAGCTTAAACTTCCACCACTTGTCTTCTTCTTTATGTGCAGCTTTTATTCTATCTCTTCCATCTGGATTGTTATATAGCCAATTCTTTACACTATCTGACAAACATGGATATTCAGGAGGTTGTGATGGATTGTCTAACTGCTGTTTAGTCGGTAGCGTTGAATAACCAGCAGGTTTGTTGATGAACAATAATCCAGACAGACATGGTAGTTCTATATCATCTTCTCTTGCAGTATCATGTTCTAACTTCTGATTATCTAATGATATACTTGGTTGTAGTATAGACCATTCTTCATCTATGACATCTATTGGTGACTCTGTGTCTGCAACTTGTATCTCTATTAGCCGATCTACCAATTCTGCTTTCTTTCCACTTACTTTGGCTCCTTTTTGGCGTAGAAGATTCTTCAACTCTTTCAATGTCATGTTATTATATGCATCAAGTAGATTAAGCTCCTCCTCATTATCTATTACTATCGGTTGTATATCACTTATTGAACATTCTTCCAAAGGTATATCATCCTTAGTGCATGAGAGTATACTCCCTAATCTAGCCACAAGTTCTCTCTTGTTACCAGAAACCTTTTCATTATGTTGTCGTAATAAGTCTTTTAATTCCCTAACAGTCAAAGATGCAAATGATTGAGTGAGTAGTAAATCAGAATCAATATCGTTTAGTGGTGGCGTAGGAAGTGGAGGAGGCCTGGGAGTAAGAAGATAATGACGAGAGTCTTTTGTTGCAGTCGGTAAAGTTGGGCATGATATGAAACCATGAACATAATGCAATGTTGATGATAGTAGTATAATGCCAAGCAAAATAATCACTACGTGATGCATCCTCTGCAAACCTTTATCTCACTTTGTTGTGTTTGTTTAGATAGAATACTGTTAGAGTATACTACTTAACTCATATTTCCTGTTCAGTATATACTAGTGCTGATCTGTAGACGCAGGAGATAGCAACCAAGTGCCATGTCTACACACTCTCATGGCGTGGGCCAACTTAAAGTGTAATGCTCACAGTACTACTCCGACATAAAGAGTACATTGACAAGTGGTTTATGATGACTAGACTTTACCATACATAGTGACACACCACACTGGACACGCTCCCACACAGTAAGGACATGTTCCGCCATCGTCTTCATTCTCCAGTCGCTTCCCCTCTTCAGCTTCAGTCTTCTCGTCCTCAGCTTCATTCTCCAACTTCTTGGTTAGAGCGTCTTGTTGCATGGATGAGTTCAAGCACGTTCGGCATTGCCTATCTCCATCGCCTCTCTTTCTCTCGTTACGATTGAAGTATCCGCGACTCCTTGATATGCCACATTTACTACACACTAGAATATTTGATCCACTCCCGCCTTGCTTCTCTGGAGGAGGAGGGTTTCGATCAAGCTCCTTATCAGCCTCGTCTCTATGTAAGGTCGCAAGAAGCATCTTCTCTTGGTCAAGCCTCTTCTTCTTCTCGGCTGCTATTCGTTTTATTTCCTCTTGCTCAAGCTGTCTCTTCTCTTGCTCTTCAAGGAGTCTCTTGTTTCTCTCTTCAGTAGTCTCCGAAGGATACATTACCAGATCAACCTCGCACCGAAATTTAGAATCCATACGTGTCCAACTGAGATCCTTGAATGTTGAGTTGATAAGCAAAGTAGACTCACTAAGATATTTCTCTTGAAAGTCTTTCATCTTCTTCTTTCTAATGCTGTTGGGTACCGCTCGAGCTGATTGACGCTTATCTTCGGCTATTGCTATTTTCATTGAATCTCTGTCAGTATCTCGAGAGAATAGTGCCTTGCCATGTCCTGTTGCTTGCTCACAAAGATCTGCATACGTTCTAAGCACAATAAAATCACTGTTGATTCGATTTGTTCTCGCCGCCACCGCCGCTTTCGTTTCTCCGCTAGTGATCAAGAATAAATGTCCTACAAAAGCATCATTGTCTTGTTTGAATAGAGTAGTCCTTTTCTTGAAGTCATGAAAGATATGAAGACTGTTGTAATCATCTTCTGTCACCAGGATCTCACTCAGTATTAACTCTGCTATATTTATGGCCAACTGATTGATCGGAACTTTATCCATGTAAATAGCACCTGCGCTCCATTCACTCATGTCTGTTGATGACCTTGAGTAGACGGAGATGGCACAGGGTGAAGCTTTAGATGATTTACGACGGCCGACAAGTAGAGTTGTAGCTCCATCAGATGTCAATCCAGCCTTTTCATCTTTTATTATACTTCTAAAACTCTTTTCCAAATCCTTACAAGCATCCTTCTTTTGTTTGAGTAATGAGTTTGCACGAGCTATACCCTTCGTGATGAACTCTGGAAGCTCTCCTGCAGTTAGCCACTGACTCATCAACTGTAGAGCTAAGGCATTTCTCTTCTTCTGTTTTGGTGTATCTTCAGACTTGTCTTTTAATGGATTCACATGTGATGATTCTTCTCCAATACGCATCAGTGCTACTTCACATTCATTGATAATGCTAATGACTGGTACAAGCGATCTCCCAGCAAGAAAGTTTCGAACTGAATTAATTGTCACCTTCTTATGATTGTCAAGCGACGAGAGTACTGCTTCGAGATACTCAAGCTCTTCTCCAGTATAAACAGCACGAAGTATGTCGTTTACCCAAACCATGACTTCCATACAATCACTTAAATACACTTGTTTGATGATCTCTGCTAGAGCTAGGCATTTATGATGCTCACGACGATCGTCGCCAATTGCAAGACATATCCTTGGGTTCAACTTCCAAGATCGTTTGAAATATCCTTTCTCATGAAGGAGGTAGATACAAACTAAGATATTCAACACCTGAGTCTCACATGTGTTGTACTCTTCAGTACCTGGTGATGATCGGCCGAAGATTTGATGCTCAATCTCATCACGTAGTGGATTTGGCCGAGGCGGTAAGAGACGCCTAATTGCCTCTGCTACTTGAACTGGCGGAACACGTCCTGGCACATTGCGAATCGTCCCTGCAGAAACATTCAGAAACATTCCTGTAAAACCTCCAGTATATGCATCAAGAACGTGCTTGGTACTGTCGGGTGATTTATCAACATTGTTATCTTTCATTGAGTTGTATTGTTTTAGTGCCTGGGCATAACGGTCTGCTTTTGTACGGCCACATATGAGCTTTATATTCATTGAGGAAGGGATACAATCTTCTGAAGAAGTTGTATCTGGTTCCAGTATATGAGATGGAGTGCATGTATTATCATGAGAAGAACCGTCGAACTCCAATGTATATTGTTCCATTGGATTAGCAATAGATGCCTCTTTACCCGTCTGAATCTCAACTTGATCACTAGATTTTGTTTTTTGGCGTTTATTAGGTGGTACTTTATTAGCGACTGATGTTTCTCTTGGTGTGGTGGGAAGGCTTATACCAATCGTATCTTTTCCTGAATTGTCCTCTTCACTATCATCTTTCATCCAATCCATTTCAATAGAACCTAATATCATCTTATTATTGTTTTCAGAGTTTTCAGCTTCTATTGTTGTAGTGTGTTTATCTATTACTACTTGAGTTGGATTTGTAACTGTTAATCCTTCTAGACGACTCATGATATCATCTACTGATGGTGTAGGGTATAGAAGCCGTTTAGCGGCATCTAAGCCTCTGCATGCTTCACCAACAGCTGCACCAATCGATTGGCATAAGTCTCGGCACGTCTCAAAATGCCGCACTGCCTCGTTTAAACTCGCCTCTGTACCTTCATATAATGCCACATCACCGATGCAATTGCAAATAGCAGCCTCTAAATATATCTTACTCTCTCTAGAGAGATTGACTTGTCCGATCTTTAATCTAATATTCTCTGCCATTTCTCTAGCTTTATTATTGTAACATGGTCGAGGGGTAGTTATATACGCGTTGGAGATTGACCGCAGTGTTTGAACATGTGCATTGATAATAATAGCCTCGTTTTCGGGGCATTTCTTTGATGCATAACCAATAAATCTAATTGACATATTAATTGCAACCTCATTCTTAAACGGCTGTTCACAACTTCCACAACTTTTCCAACCCCTGCTAAATTCAACCGAATAATTCTTATCACTAACAGTTTCTGCATAATTGACAATACACTGTATGTGGGCCCATCCATTATACCCTAGACATGAACAATCACGAACGAGAGGTGCTGCATCTAAGTCACCGCCACCGCATAGATAACAGGTGGCATCTTTTGGTACCGGGGTGGATATCACTGTAGAGATTATATTATCTCTGGTACTTTTCAGTAAATCCTTATCAAAGGGTAATGTTGATACGTTTGTCTTCATTGTTTTATTGTATATGGTGGTGTGGTGGTGGTTGGTGCACCACAACTTTGTGTTGTTGTTGTTGTTGTTGTTACAATTCGATTATATACATATAATATACTCTCATTGGCCGTTCCTCAAATAGAACGACCACTTAGCTGTGCATCTTTATTTGTATATGTACGAAGTAGTTGTATTGGTTTATATTATTGCAATTGTTGTAGGTAAAATATTTGTTGATGGTGCATGTGGTATTGGCAGCTATTGGCAAGATGAAGTGGTTGCTTCGTAAATCCTAACGACTTATATCATTACATTTTATTTCAAGAATTTCAGCACTATTGAATCTGATTACTACTATTAGCCTCCTGCGCAGTTAGCGTATTATATCATCAATATCAAGCCTTGCCTTTTAATGTTACACAAAACTCTTCTTTCGGTGAACTTGAGATAGTGTACTCAATGGGACATATCCAAGGGTTTAGGCTAAATACATACGATAAAGTCTTTATGTCGTTCATGAGAAATAAACAAGATCATGAACGTGGGCCTGCCTCTACTATGGTCACCGAATGTGATAACAAGACACTCTTGATACTTGATCACACTGTAATGGCTCCATTTATAATACAGAACAAAGAAAACAGATACTACATCAACATTTATAACCTGAAATCGGAATAAACTATCTCAACACAAGCAACAAAATTTCAATTGGATTTGATACTGCAATAGACGCGTTTTGATACAAAGATAATCAATACCCTAATGGCATCAAATGATACACTTCAAACGATAGCCGGAGTGTTGGGCAATGTACTAGAATGGTATGGTAAGTATATCTTAAATATCTTGAGTGTTGCTCATATGGTATGCTCATAATAGGATATGCTCATAAATATTTAATATTCGTCTATCATCTATAGATTTCGGGATATACGGATTCTTCAGTGATACTATTGCACAAGTGTTCTTTCCACCATCAGATGGACACGAGCATGAAAATTTAATATACAGTTACTTGGTCTTTGGCGGAGGTAAGATATTCATACTCAACACTTTCGTACCATATCAATATCAAATAAACCTCTTAACACATTATCATCTCGCACTCTTAATAAGCATTCCTAATGAGACCGATAGGCGGATTGGTCACTGGTCACATAGGAGATGTCCACGGTAGGAAACGTGCACT
>Ga0214480_100690_pt1 | contig 16617 bp, 11 predicted proteins | sample M1_20Mar14CPVII9_3_FD_165042 | JGI IMG/M metagenome (GOLD analysis project Ga0214480, IMG submission 165042) | Marine eukaryotic communities from Monterey Bay, California, United States - M1_20Mar14CPVII9sort6BwellE17 | ecosystem: Environmental > Aquatic > Marine > Unclassified | place: USA... | reverse complement strand
AGATGTAGGCTTGCTACAGTAGTAGTTGATTGGCATTATATAAGTATATAACAAAGTGATGAACACTCCCAGCATGATTCTAGGGCCCTCTGTCATACTTTTACAGCCACATGATGGCAGATTTCTCTGAGGTTGAAAAAAGGTACTTATGGTTGGCCTGACGCAACATACTTTGATCGGGTAAATAGAGCTAGACCATGCAGGTGTTCCTCATTCTAGTGTTTTGTGCTCTTAAATATTTGTAGAATGTACAGATGAGATCTTATGATAATGTAGATGGTTAATATTAGTAAAAGTATTTGATTTGTGATATCATATGGTTTATGTACTGTTTACATTCTTTTCGCAAATAGTTCTATTTAGTCAAATGGCATGCTTCTTTTCCTGCTCTTTTGTTGCAACGAGATGCTAACAACAACTTGTTTGACGCTAACTCTTCTTCTTCTCGAAGTGCTCCTTTGTCTCTTTGACACGGCTTTGAGAATTCTCCTTGCCTCCTCTCGAATCTCATCTACATTCAAGTCTTCATTGATCGGCTCGGGTTTCGTTTTCTTTAGTTGCAATACTCCACTCAATGGAGAGTCTTGATTACGACCAAGTTTCTTCCTCTTCTTGCGTTGTCCAACACTCTGTTTAATTGTCTTAGACTTGGTCTTTAGATCGTATAGACTTTTCTTCCATTGACCAGTGGTTATCATAATCTGCTTTGTCTTCAACTTATTTGATCTTTTGATGGTTCTTTGTTCGTCAGCCACTTCAATTATCTTGTGCATCAAACCAGGGCACTGCTTCAATCTATCATATGTGTTTGGATCGATATCAAAATTATGTGGTTGATCAACAAAAAAGGATATTGCATGTCGAGTCAACGAGAGACATTCATGCTCCATTGCAAATGTGATATACTCGATGGAGTTGTCTTGATCAACTACATCACTCTTGATTAATGCTTGTTCAACTTGGTCCTTCAAAGTGTGTACACCAAATTGATAAGCAATTGCAATGATGTCTTTTCCAAGGCGTAACACATCAGCATTTGATTCAGAGAGATCTCCACCATAAATGTATTCCAGCATATAACGGAAGGTATCAACAATATTCTCAACAGAAACGTCGTTGGAAAAAGTAACGGGTCCGTTGTTGCATATATGAAATAAGGTTGGGGCACAAGCTTCAATGATAAACTTGTGTGCGCGTATGATTGTTCCATTCACATCAAATGATACATCAGTTTTGATTCCACTATGTAGTAAATACAGAATGTTGCTTTGCAATGGATTGGAGGAAATAGTGTTACTACTTTCTTGTGTGTTGTTGTTAATCGTAGGCGGTGTCATTTGTGATACTTGTTGTGATGTTGTGATTGTACTCATGTCATCGTCGTTATTATCATAAATAGTAGGCAACTGAGTATAGTTCGTAAGTGATAGATGGTTTAGTGTTGATATTGCCATGAAGCTCATTTGTCGATTGTATTAGTTGCAATTTATGAGACCAAGTGGTTGATCATGTCGATCAAGTCGTGATTACCGACCTTGTGAGTCTTGCTTTATGTTGTATGTTCACTCCCACCAATCTCACCAGCATGTCGTAAGGATTGACTTCTCCTCGTGGGAATATGCTTTGATACCTTCAATAACTATCTTCAGGCCAACCGATTTGCATTCTCAAATCATATGCAATTAGTTGTACGGCCGATGACAAATTTAAACTCCCAAATATCGGATTGGTTGGTATACCTAGCATTATATTGCATTTATCCATATCAGAATCCAACATGCCTGAAGATTCAGAACCAAATATCAGTGCTAGACGAATGTCATCGTCATTTGACTGTTGTTGCAATAAGTCATTGAAGAACTTTCGAGGTTCGATATATTCCCTTTTAATTCTCGTTTGATACATATCGAAAGGCATTCCTGTACCACAAATTATAGTACTACCATGATCATTTATAGCCTCATCTAATGATTGATATATGTTTGCATTCTGTAGTACATCTTTGGCACCACTTGCTCTTTGGATTACTTTGTGACGATTGAGAACTTTTGAATCAACGGGTGATACCAATGCTAAATCATTAAATCCCATTGTCTTTCTATAAATTAAAAGAGATATATCAAGCGTAAGGGAGTGGATATCAAGCAAATCAACTAACATTGAACACGCATATATCATACATTGCTCTAGCTGCCGCGCCTACATTTTCAGCATGCTGAGTTCCAACGAGAATGAAACGAGTTGCAATAGAAGGGAAGAGGCGCATAATTATATTGTCTATTGATAGCCTGCCATCTATCTAGAGATAGGGTATTGTAGGGTAGGTAGATGATGGAGAGTAGAAATTTGAAATCTTCACTCACATAATAGTCGGTATCCTCGTTTCTTTGCCACTACTCTTCTTCACCTCGCGATAAAGGAAGGGATAGAGGGCAGCCTAATCAATGGTATGCCTATTACAAGTAGGACCATTCTAGATGATGAATAGCTTTTAGATAAAGAGAGATTAGACTAGTCAGGACAAGGAATCACATAAGTCTATCATATCGCATCAAACAATCGATATGATGCAGCATCGGTTGTCCTTAATTGCCCGTATCATCTCCGTGATATGTTTCATATGTCAGTATGTGACTGCATTCTCATCATCGTCATCATCTTCTAAACAAACACCAATCCTACCTTCAAATCCAAGCGATCTCATGAAGCAAGCGTCAGCTGCAATATCCAAGGCATATCTCGAAGGTGGAATAAACTTGCAGACGATTCGATTACCACTAACGGAAGCAATGTACAGTGACAAAGAAGAAGGATTTGTTGCAGATCGGGCAATTGGATGGCAAGGAGGTCCACAGGAAACGATTCGATATCTATCGCCTTTGGTTCAAAGCATACTAAAGAGTATAAAGATGACAGATAATAACATGGGAGGATTGCCTGTGAAAGTATCAGAACAGATATTACTTGATTTTGATGGTAGTACATTGCAAACATCTGAGCATCCGACTGGCCCTCTATATGACATACAGGCAATATTGCAACCCAATACAGACGGATATTACCTCAAAACTATACAACAAATTGAAGAGCAGTTTAGCAATACTAAAGGGAAAGCGAATCGTCTATTTCTTCTGGTCAACCCAGCCTGGAGAGATCGACAAAGTTTCGGTATATTTGGCGGGAAGAAAGCACAAGAACAAATACTAGATCGCTATCCAACAACATATGCTGTAGATCAATTCATTGTTCGAGGCAGAAAGGTTAGTCTACTCAAGTGTTGGTCTGAGAATTGGGCCATGTTCATTGGGAATGAAGACGTTACTTCTTCATCGTTAGAGATGGTAGCAACATTTAATAGTCGGCCGACATATAAAGAGATTGATGAGATAGTAATTGCAAGGAAATGAATATGATATTGAAAGCAATGCAATGGCAGGTCTTATATGTACTATCATATCCATCCACTGCTTCTGGCAAACCATCCAGTACTTTCTATTTGCAAGAAGCGAGATCCAATTGGATTCAGCCTTCCTGTGCTTGGATTGTTCTCCTCTGGAATAGATTGGTTGCTTTCATGAACAGTATTTTGTACATATGATGTTGCTGCATTGTCCACAGCTTCTAGTATTCGTTTTGCTTCAGTTCGGAGTTCTTCCGAATTCATTTTTAACCATCTAGAGTAATGATGCTTCTTTGGTCGATCAGATACATCTTGTCTTCTCTTTATATCTTTTCTTCTTTCCTCTGATTCTCGGACTGCTGCAAGTATCCTCTTCGCTTCGTTCCTTATTGTACAGGCTTCTAATGTTTCATTCTCATCAAGTATTGCTAACTTCTTAGAAGGTCTCTTGCTTTCCTTTCCCTTTCTAATATTTGGCATTATACTGTCAATATCTTCATCTTCTTTTCTTGGTATCATTCTATTACATGTCAAATGAGCGTCCAGGCTACATTTCTGTGTAAAGATATTTGTACTCTTCACTTGGGGAGAAACATCTGTGAAACTATCTACATCGTATCCTTTGTTGTCATCGGGTGTGAAATCATCGACATCATAGCCATGCATGAAAGTATCAACGTCATATCCTCTACTGCTCCTCATCTTATTAGTAGTATTGCAACTAACACTACTATCGTTGGACAAGTCATCAGAGTTAACTGTGCTTGTCGTATCATTATCATCATTAGCATTGCTACCGACACGACATTTCTCACTTGTCCTTCTTGGTATCTTTAGACCAAACTCCTGTACAAACTCTGCCAAGTCTAGCTTTTCACCATCACTAATATTGAGTCTATTGATACTCATATCATTTGGTTTTCCGGCTATTTCTATCATGATGATTTAGAATTGTGTAACTTGACATAGTATCTTTATTGCTCTTTATTGTATGTATATCATATTATGTGGTAATCTGTGACATAAGTATCTATTTGTGTGTAGATACCTTTACCACTCGCTACTTCTTCACCTATCCAAGATATTAATATATTGCTCAATACAGTCAACAATTGCAGCATATCTCGAGAGAGAACCTAACAATCATTCATCCATAACTGCCCCAACCATTCTTGTGAGAAGCTGAAATTGCACTGCCCACATTTTGATGCGACACATACCCGTGAAAAGCAATACATAGCTAGCAAAGAATGAAATACAATACACAAGTGTGGAAGTGATACGTGTTGAAGTTTAGATTAACATTCTGCACTGTTCAATACAAACCAGTCCAATTCTTGAGTCTCTGATCTTGACGAATCATCCATCTCCACTGTCCCTTCAGTAGTAGTACTCGTAGCTTTAGATACTTCAGACTTTCTTCTCATTCGTCTAATCTTTGTCCAAGATGGATTCTTTATCCTCATCTTCTTCTTAGATTGTACTTTATCATCAGCATCATAATCTAACAAGCTTCCACATAGGATACCATCTCTTCCGATTGCTAAAAAGGAGTTATCATCATCTTCATAGACATCCATATCATTATTATCACTCATAATGTTGAGGGTATCATCTAAATGGTAGTCTTCCGGAGCCTTCTCATCTTGGATAGTACTCTTTAGAGTACTCTTTAGATGCTTAACTTGCATCTTGAGTTCTGTATCTTTATCTTCATGAACACTCAGCAATCTCTTTCTCTTCATCCATGCAATCCTACCCTTCCTTGACTTGAGTATATCTTCTACTGCATGGAGTATCATCTCAACTTCAAATTGAACTTCTTCTAATGAACATTGGCGCCGGATATGTGCAATTGTTTCTAAAGTGTCATGCTTTCTCTTGGTGGAGAGAGCTGCTTCTTCATTGGATACCATATGCTCTTCTTGTGGGGCAACGGCTTCATCTGATACAGCTGTAAGGGCATCATCTTGATAATACAGTGCATCAGCTTGATCACCAATATCATCTACTTCCGTATCATAGAGACACGGGGGCAACATGTTTGGATGAATAGTGGTAAGAAGAGTCGAATTACTAACTTGATTTGAATCGCCACCTTGGAGCAATATCTTCATCGCCTTTTGTTGATCAGCTTCTTGTATTATCCTCTTGGCTTCATTAACCAAATGTGAAATCTTAACTTGAGCAAGTACTCTTTGTGCTTCTCTTCGTATCTTTTCGGAATACAAATCGGTTCCACTCATGAGCTTTTTATACTTGTGTATCTTGCTTACGAATGGTGCTGCATTATTATTATTGTTATTGACGCATGGGCGAGAAGGAGGGGAAGGTTTATCAGCCTGAGGTTGTTGTTGATTGACCTGTGCTGCTGCTGCCTTTTGTTTGTTTCGCTCTTTCATCTTGGCTATTCTAAGTTGACGAAGCTCTTTTGATTTCTCTTCCCATCTCTTGGACTTAGTCTGCTCCTTTGAGCATATGTCGGATGCGTCTACCTGATTATCATCCTTGCTGCTGCAGTCTCTTCTATTCTCCTTTTCACAACCACCAGATGATCTACTACTATCTCTATGATTTGTTTCTAAGAAACTATCCAGTAGTCCCTTGGGCTTCTCTTTATCTTGATCATCAGAGGGTATCAACTCTTTGAAACTATCATCTAGCGATCCTTGATTTATGGACATGAAACTATCAGGATCGTATCCACTACCAGAAGACATTATGGATGACGCCGCCGAGCCAGTGCTCATTGTGCTATCTGTACTACCATCATCACTAGCAACATCACTACCGTCGTCTACTGTTGGGGAGGTAGTCGTAGAATTCACATTGAGCGGAGGTGAGTGATGCAAAGTATCTTCAGTATCAGTTGTAGCAGAGGAGGTACTTGTACTATCATCTCCGTCTACTATGCTCTTCTTCTTTCTAATACTACTCAATCTCCCTCTAAGCTCGAGTATACGATGTTGCTTTGCGGCTTCTTCGGCTGCTGATGTTAGGGTTGGCTCCATCGTAGTTCTATACTCAATGTTATTGTTATTGCAAGCACCAAAAATGAGCACGCGTGATCAAACTTTGACACAATAATTGCAAGTATGAACTCACTGCCCTGCAATAAGATGATAGTAGATTGCAACAATTCTTACTGCCCTAAAGACTGCAGAGCATGTGCAAAGCATTGAAGGAGAGAGATGTTCATTTTGGGGGGGCAGTATTGGATGAGACTCGGTACTCATTACTGCTGCCATGCCCATTCAATGACCCCCCGCCAAGCAAAGTGTCATCGGTAGGACCGAACATGAACATTAGATTGATATATGTAGTATATTAATATTTATCAAATGTATACTGAATTTATAGACACATCGAACAATTCTCTCGACATGGATACCAACAACAATAGACAACACAATTGTTCTATTAGTCTTAGTACAATAACCACCGCTGATTCAATTGACGATAAGATTGAGGACAATATGAGCCTTGAAGAATTAAGAGCGTGTTTAAATATTGAAGCAGCAACCATGAAGAAGAAGTTGCAACAGATACAAAAGAGTGACACAGACGATAAAGAGGCTAGAAGGATACGGAGGATACAAAAACGCGAGGAGAGTAAACGATTAAAGAATATTGAATATGTTAATCAATGGGATGTATTCTTTCAAGATTTTAATTTGTTAGATTCTACTGCAAATCAACAACTACAAACAAAGAGCTATGTTGCAAAGAAAGATGACATTGATGACAATTCAATACCAACACAAAGATTAAAGAGACGACGTACTATATCTCTGAGAGCATTATCTAAATCACTTTCTATACGACAAGGTAGAAACAGGAAGATGGTTCGTTATCTAAATCATCATCAAAGTCGATAAGAAATATATTATCATTTATTACTGGAAACACAGCCAAACAATAAGAGACAAACTGGAATGATTTGAAGTGATTGTATTGGTATATGTATTGAATTTAGGATAATTATGTTCCCAACTGTATAGTTCGAACCTCTAATCTAATATTACAATCCTATATAATATGTTACCAATGTTGTACTGCTAAGCCTTCTTCTTCTTGCGATCTACCTTGCCGCCTTCACAAGAATTAGCAACCAATTCAGAACAACGGCTCACAATATCATACTGTCCTTCACCCTTTGACTCGATAATCTCTATTATACTCGTGTCTTCATAACCCTCTGGTATTGTAGGTTGATAGGCATTCACTACATTTTTCAGTGGATTCAAAAAGTTTTGTTCGTACAATTGGCTAAACCCTTCCACTGTACCCATCCATCTAGCAAATCTTGTACCATTCTCAGCTATATTCTTTGCTTCTCGAGGATGTTTCTGTGCCCAATCATACTTGGCTTTTAAATCACTAAGATCTTCATTGACAGGGACATAATGTTCCCAGGGAACTAGCAAATCATGAAACCAGTCCTTCGTGGGTGTTACATGATGAAAGAGTAAGCCAGGAAGTGCAAGCTTTTCAATCGTACCCTGTAGATTGAAGATGAAGAAAGTATATATAATTGAGATGTGAGATGAATGCTTGTATAATAGACCTAGATATTTGTACTGGCGATAGCACTTACCGTCCAGGTTGTGCCTCCTCCACCGCCTAAATCAATGTGATACTTATACTTGGCTTGTTGTGTCATGTTGACGTAGTCTCCAATCACAGAGATACCAAGCTCTGACAATAGCTTGTAGTCCTCATGTTCACTTGCCGGTACCTTTTTGCCTCCATCATTAATATTGGCAAACTTGATATTAACCCATGGCAGTATCTTTTTACTGGTATCGCCATAGGATCTTAGTCCAGCACCTCCTATTTCAGAGTTACCGTCGTCAATCCCCTTTTCAGCTTGATCTGCTTCGAGTTCTGCCTCAGATGTTAGCAGTACTCCTCTCCATCTTGGCAACAACTTCTCACCCATATCCCACAATGTCTGTATGGCCCATTGCCTCTTATCAAACTCATTCACAAATTGTTCCAGACCGCCGATTTCATCTTCCTTGGGTGCAATATCGTCTGAGTATGTCGCTCCTCTCATCTCGGGGTATAATGTATGTAGGAAGACGAAGTCAGTACCTCTCCATACCACTTGATGTATTAAATGATCCCAATAGTTATTACCATGGTTCAAATTTAAGTTCTGATCTGTTATTATACCAAGTTCTTTTCCATAAACCAAACCTGTCTTGACTTGATTGTCCTCAAAGTCAATCTTGGGTTGTAAATCTTGGCACAATGTCTCTTCTATCTGCCACTCATCAAAGCATGGTAGATGTGGTCTAACAGGCATGGGGAAAGCAATCATACTGGGTAGATACTTTGTATCAACGAATACACTACCCGATTGTAATATAGGTGCAAAGTCTACACTACCGCAGTAATTTTCACTAGCGGAAGGTCCAACACCGAGACATGAATTCTTGACTCGAGGAGCATCGCCTGTGCTAATCATTAGAACTAAATCATCACTCTCTTGGCCTTGAAATCTTTCTGGCATGTGCTTACGCAAACCATATGATATCACAGAGGCTACTCGGAAGATCCTCTGACAACCAAAGTCGCAACCCTTGATGTTGTGTATTACAACGAAGCTATCAGACTTGGCTTCGTACACGAAGAAGAAGATTGTATATCGAAAGGCAGAAACTGCATGAAAACAGTTCTCAATGTTATATGATGTCATGGTTGCCGGGAGCTCGACTTGAGGTAGCTGAGGAGAATCTGATGTCACAGCGGCCTCAGCTGGAAGATCAAGTGGCGGTGCAGGATCTTCATTGTGTGCTACGGGGAAGAACACTTGTTGTGTTGTATCTCCTTCAGTAAACTGTGTTTCTCCCTCGACTATCTGCTGCTGCAGTTGCCCAACATCCTCAGCACTGTGCATAAACTCCTCTTTTAAATGCTTCATAGTTTCAATAGGATGATGTATCAACTCTGAGTCGACCTCGGCAAGTCCGGCTTGCTGCATCGCACCACCCTGTGTTATATCACCTGCATGCCCTGGCGGTTGTTCAAAGTTGTCAATTCCACCGTCTTGATTGAGGGGTAGAGGATCTGGTTGTTGCAATTCCCCAGCCTGCGCCTCAACTTGATTTATTTGATTTTGCAAATCAGCAATTGCTGCATCCCAGTACTGTTCAGAGGGTGGGACGGCTTCTCCGGCCTCTTGTCCAGTACTTGCCACAATCTGTTGTTGCTGTTGCATTGTATCTTGCCCAACAGGCATTTGCTCTTCTTGAAACTGTTGCCCTTGCTCTTCAATAACTGGTTGACGTACATTATCAGCTAATGCCGACGCCACCTCATCTGCAGTCCATGCTGCATCATTATTATCATCCTGTGGCGGCGGTGGCGGAGGTGGTTGCTGCTGCTGCTGTTGTTGTTGATCCCAACCTTGTACCTGATTAGTCCCTCCATCAACCCATTCTAAATTAATCTGTTGCTGTCCTCCTTCTTGTTCATTATTAACTTGTGGATTAAATGGCTGTTGGAATACACTTCCTTCCAATCCACCCTCTACTACCTGCTGTTGCTGTTGCTGACCATCTTGATTTCCCATGTAAATAACCTGTCCAGCTTGTGAGGCAGTACCCAAACTATCCCAGGCATTAACATGTACATCATGCTCTGCATTCTTATCAAACGATTTCGCATATGGTATCTGTTCACGAAATTCAACAGTTTTTGGATCATTGAAGCCATTTAATTGTGGTAATTCTCGTTGTTGTTGTCCTGGTAGTTGTCTCCGCTGGTGTGTGTTAGACTGTACTGCTTCTTTATTTAAATATTGATAGGCAAGTGGATTTCCTTTAGGATACCACTCACTACTCCTCCCTTCTCCTTCTCCCACAGTACTACTACTTAGCATATTCCTCAATCCATTATACCTCGAGGAGGTATGACCATTATTCCTATTGGCCTGTCCTTGCTGCCAATTATGTAAATGTTCTGCAGCACTAATTGATTTCAAATTTATATGTCTATTATATGGTATCTTATGCTTTTCTAGTATAACCATTATAACAATACCAACCAAGATTGCCAATATTGTAATGTATTTTAAACATTTTGTTATAGTTAATTGTTGACATGATATCTTAAGATTTAATGTATATACCCTTGGTCTTTGTGAATCATAATTATTGTTTGATATAGAATTAGTAGTTGATGAGATACCTCTTGATAATTGACTGTTACTACTCATTACTGTTTCAATACCATCATCTTCTTCAACTGAATAACCACTCAATCTTCTACAACGTTTATCCAATGCATTAACACTACTTTGATTTAATATACGACCACCACCATGGTATGGATTCCTCTCCTTCTCCTTAACCATGCTAGTAGAGAAATATCATCTTCCTTTCAGTCTTTCAGTAGTAGGATTAGTTGGATGATGTGGTGTTCAAAGTAGGATTATTGTAGTGATTAGTTAATTAGTGATTAGATAGATACCGCAAGAAACGAAATATAGATACAAATCGTATCTTTTTTTCTTTTGTGGTAAAAGGCCAATGACGCGTCTTAGTAGCGCCTTTCCTAATCGTTGAGAATGTCTAACAGTACTAACGCTTCACATGAAAGTGGTAATGTACCCACAACTATTGTATCCAAAACTTCCGCCCCCATTGATCATGAAAGAGAAAAACGATTGGGTATAACATCCACCAAAACATCCTCGGATCTTCCACCACCAAACTTTAATGATAGCCCAATTAATAATGCAGTGGTGGGAAGCAGTATAAATACTAACCCTTTATGCAATAATGCATATCCTTTTTTTGGAGATGCAGTATATAATGGGATAAGAGAGGATGCATTACGTCCCTCATTGGTGCCTCATCTTTCACATGCTAACCATGTTATGTTTATCAATAGAGCCGTTACTGGTCAAATACCTAATGATTTATATGCTAATATTGTACAACAAAGCCACCTACTTGCATCGCGTCGTTCCCAACTTCAGCAGCTTGCGTCTCATTATTTTAATAATAACAGTGTATCCAACCTTGCTAATGATATCAAAACACCAACAACTGATAATAGGTCTACTCCAAAAACTGATAATCGGAAAAGGAAACGCAAAACATTACAACCAGATCGATCAAATAATAATAACAACGCTATTGATAATTCAACACGTAATGAACAACTACCACACGATGTCTCATTACCAGGTACATTAAATGTTGATAGTGGCAGAAGTAGAGGTATACAAATACAATATAACAAGATCCGTTTTGTTCAAACAATTGCTGACACTACTAGAATTTTGTTTAGCACTGATGATGCAGATGAGATTGTTGATTATGATGCTGAGCCTTATGTCGATGATGACGACAATAATGCCGATGCAGCTGAGTCTAATGTCGGTGGTGGCGACAATAATGACAGTGGCGATAGTAACCCATCATTATCGCGTGGATGTGACGGAGCGGTATGCACGGATCGACATTGTTGTTATTGCATTGGTGGTGGCGGGTTAGTGGATATTATTGATGATAATGATGATGAATCAGATGTTATTATTGATAATGTTAGTATTGTTTGGGGACAGTCAAATGATATTATCTCTAATGAGGAATTACTTACATTGTGGCAGTCACTACCCGCAGAACAATTCAATTCCATGTACCCTGCATGGAATGTTAGTTTACAATTACTATTAAGTAGAGAATCAAGTAGTATTATCTCTGATGAGGAACTACTCTCACTGTGGCGGTCACTACCTGCAGAGCAATTCAATTCAATGTACCAGGGATTGATTATTAGATTACAAAAACTATTATGTAATGTTAAGTTTCATCAGGTAGAGGAATATTTAGATGGGGGAATACTTACAGCAGAATCCCATTCGCTTTTTTGTGCAGCACCCCTCCAAAATAGGTTGTCAACAGAAGGAGTTGAGATGGTAAGAGTTAATGAAGATGTGTGATGTGTTGTGTGATTGTATGACGTGTGTCCATCATCTAATATTTTTGATACCTCTCTGTCTTTAGGATGATGATGTATTGGCTGAGATCATGCCTTTACAGCAATTATATGCCCAACATGGTGTTCCTAGCAATTTTCTCAGTGACAAACATACAGTTCGTGTCTTGAAATGGATCGGTCGTAATGTCAATATACACCAGGGTGCGATTAGGTATGAGGTATCGAATGGACCCGACCGTCGCTCTGCAGCAGGAGTGTTTTATCAGCTACAACTACTCGCATCGTGCGGTGTTGTCTCCCTTGCTCAAGATGATGATGGTGGTGACATTATTGTCACCCCCGGGCCTTGTTTCATAGAAATTGATGAAGATGGCAACCCCTATCCCCCCAATCATTATACCAAGCGTCGTGTCACCAGACGCGGGGGAATGTTTAATTCTCGAACGGGTAAATGCTCAGTACTATTTCCATCGACACAGATCACTAGTAATAACAGAGGGGGTAATTATTACGATATAAACTCCATCATAAACGAGGAATCTCCCCAATCAGTCAAGGATTACACTAGTGACACTGCTGTAAGAAGTACTGAGATGCCACAATGGGTAGTTGATTCCTATCAAAAGTATGATATGGTGGAGCCTCATTCACAGTCGCCATCATCTATTCAAGCATCTTTTGATGAAAGATTATCAAGTCTACTCAATACCTTCGAGTCTAATGTTAAGATTATAATGGCCAAGACAGATCAACCTCGTGATGGAGTTGGATTAAGAAGTCCGAGTACGGCCCGATTACACCCAACACGCCAACTTAGTCTTGATGTTGCCCTTAATAGGTTGAGGGTAGATGATAGTGAAAGTACTGATATGCAATTTGATTCTGATGGTGTCGATCCCGAGGAACTGTACTTTGAAGTACTGATTACTGACCGTGATTCTATCCCCTTCGCTTTCATGACAGACTGTATCAAGCAATTCCATCAACAAGACATTAATAGCAAAATCAATGACTCCAAACTTGTATGGGGATTGATAGTGCATTCATCTTCCAACAACTCCATTATTAGCCCTCGCCGCGGTGATTATATAGTGCAAATCGATGGGAAATATCTCAACGAATTAGTGCCTGATACTGCCTTAGATGAAGGTTGTTGCCGTGTTTCGTATCGAATGGATATGATGGGTGCCGTATTATCAAATATCAGATTCCCACTACGTATGATGGTCTGCAGAAGGAGGGTTCACGATGCCGAGGATGTCGTTGATTATGACAGGCAGTATTATAGTGAAGTAGTATACAAGGATGAAACATTATTTGACAATCCTTCTACGAAACCATTTACCATCGAGGAAGACTGTATCAAGTTTTTCCACCAAGACGACATCAATAGCAAAATGAATGATCGAAAATTGGAATTGGGTATGGTAGTCAGTTCTTGTATTGACGAGGATATTGCAGGCCCAGGTGATTATATTGTGCAAATCAATGATAAGTATCTTCATGAGTTGGTGCCTGAGACTGTCTTGATCAATGGCAGTGTTTCATCTATACTCGAGTATATAGCGTCAAACTGCTTTGAATACCCACTCAGAATAAAGTATTACCAACGAAGAGATCCTAATGTCAAGGATGTTGTCGAATATAGTCGTACGTCAGATCCAACAAATGCCGACGAGAGTCAAGTCGAGGATAATGTAGAGTTTGATGTTGGAGGAGGTGGTGGTTTCGGTAGCGAGGCCGAGGGCGATTGGGAAAAGTATGATTACGACGACGAAGGTAATCCTGTTCCCCGAGGGGAGAAAATTAATGAAGATGCAGAGATTGCCCATGCTTTACATGCTGAATTGAATGAAGGAGAGTCGTCGGCAGCAGGCAAGTATGACTTACACGTGCCATGATACTTTTTACGGCTCATCGCCACTATCTTACTTCTACTAACAACATGCCTTCTTCTACTATCACTCTCTCCCATTCGAATATAGGAAACGGTGGAGACGGTGAGGGGGATCAAGATGAAAATGATGAACAGCAAGAAACTACTAGCCATCTACCATCGCATCTTCAAGGTCCTTCTTGGAGACCACGAGGTGCATTAACACCATTTCCGACGCGTGAGCACATGCCGTTCGATCCCGAGAATCAACCAAGGATTAGCCGTGCCGACTTTGATCAAGTTTTGGCAATAAGAAAGCGTGGTCATCGAGATCAAATCATGGATATGTTTAAAGAACTCCCACGTTGTACTGCTGAGAAATGTGTTAAGGAAGAAGATCAAGCCATACGAGAGAGGCATATCAAGCTTCTAACTGACAAGTTTGCTATACCTGATTCTAACTTGGAGTGGAGAGCAATGTCCCGTGAAGCTGTTGTCAAGTTCGGGTGGAAGATGCAAGAGAATCCGGCCGATCCCAATGTGAATGCATTCGAGTTCCAACTACACAAGTGGTATGTATCTCATGAAGGTGATGTTGCCCGTTTCAGTTCAGTCAATGACGAACCAACAATAGTAACAGCAAAGCCCAAATTGGACAATGGATACGCCAGTCATGAGATCACAAATAGCTTCAGAAATGAACAACCAAATGTTACCACCGCGAGTATCAAACTGCCATTATCATACATGGTATTCTTCACATTCTACAAGTTAGATGAGTTTGATAGGAAGCAAGGATGGGTACTTGATCATATCAACGGTGTGAAGCATGACAACAGGTTTTGCAACCTTTGGCCACTTCCAAACAATGGCTACAACAGTAGAGCTCGGGACAAGGTTGACCGTAGTAATACATCCGGATATACCGGTGTTGGAGAAAAAACAACTATCGGAGATGAACGATTTTTAGTTATTCCACCAGTCCTAGGCAGTGACACGGAAGGAATGCAGTATAGTACAACAAACTCGCCTGCCGAGGCCGTTACATTAAGATTTGATATGGAAGTGAAGGAAGATTGGTTTCAAAAACTATCATACAATCACATCATTTACATGTTATTTTACCGAGAAGATTGGATGTTATTGCCTATTGACAAATGGTTCGAGCACTTCATTGTACAAGAAGACTTAGATTTCACCAACGAAGCCGAAGAAGAAGGCGGTGATGTTCTAGATGATGAGCCGAATCAGTGGGGCCAAATGCCTGATCCGCCTATTCCGTGGTACAAGAAACCAATCGGATCTTATTATCTAAAGATTGAGAGGGATCAAGCAAAGTTTCATCGTGTGTATGATGGGAGTTACTACACAGCTCTTCTAAGTGCACTACTCAAACGCGGCAGACGACCTCAATTCAACCCAATAATGAATCTAGCTCGTGGTAAAGAAGCGAGTGATAATGACATTATGGTTGCTACGAGTAGTTTAATTCGTTCACAAATGTGTGAATATGCTTCAACCCATCACGATTGTGAGATGAATCACGCAAGAAATACATTGGAGGATATTATCAAGCGCCATACACCAGTGCATACTTATTTACAACGACAGCAGAGAGACAACACATCACCAAGTGTATTGTATGAAGGTAGAATCGAAAATCACATTGCAACATCAATGGATAATGTGTCAATTGTGCAATGGAGTGATAGTCTTGGTAGTGAACTACAAGTGATGCGTCGTTTCAATGCCATTCGCCATGGACATGTTGTACTTCATCTACATTATGATTCCTCCCAAGAACAATGGCGAGCACTTGATATTGATCAGTATAAGGTTGACGATGAAAACCTTGATGATGACAGCCCATCGGGACCAGATGGTGGCGATAATAACAACGGCAACGGTAAGTTGATGTGAGCCTGTTTGTGTATTCTTGTATCAACATTTACTTCAATGTCAAGCTATCTGGGGTTTCACAGTATGCATTAGACATGGGGCAATCGTCAAACCGAAAAAGAAGTGTGAGCGTGAAGGCTGTACCAACTATGTAGTCAAGGGAGGTGTTTGTGTTAAGCATGGGGCAAGGGTGAAGACTTGTGCGAGGGATGAGTGATAAGTTTATCAGCATGTCACAAATTAGTAAAATCATTCAAATATACCCAGACTACTAAATTGATCACCTTTCTACTTAGCAGTGATCTCGTCATGGCTGATCTTGCTTACTTAGAGGAAGGATACCATTATTGTTAGGATACCACCACGCAATAATGGATTTGATCCTACACTTTTACTTCGTAATTGTTTTTGTTTGTGATCATTTAGGATACGTCGCTTTTTATCACGACTGTCTAGATCTGATGTTCCACCCATCTTATATTAT
>Ga0214480_100688_pt1 | contig 16650 bp, 12 predicted proteins | sample M1_20Mar14CPVII9_3_FD_165042 | JGI IMG/M metagenome (GOLD analysis project Ga0214480, IMG submission 165042) | Marine eukaryotic communities from Monterey Bay, California, United States - M1_20Mar14CPVII9sort6BwellE17 | ecosystem: Environmental > Aquatic > Marine > Unclassified | place: USA... | reverse complement strand
TTTAAACTATCAATTGGACAAATCATCTTAGCTTGATGAATCCCAATCCCTCACAATACCATACCATTCTTCAGATTACCTCAATAACCACCTTAGGAATGCATCTCTCTTATCCCTGTTACTAAAAGCAGCACCAATATACAGCTACTAAAACTGATGCTTTCAGAAAAACTAAGCGCGATAAGTTGTCCATCACCTAACATTGGGTAAACTGCACCTGCCAGAGCAGGTATAAGTTTACGTCTTGAAGATAGGATACCGTGAAAATCTTTGAGGGTTTGCAACTATTAGACGATATATGTGATCTCAACAACCATGATGTACCCTATCATCGCTACTTCTATTCTTCTTCTATCCTCATCCACTGCCGCCGATGAGAACTTGTGCCCATGCAAATTCGATGGAAATGATTTGCAAAACTGTAGAGTCTATGGCCAGTTGGGTGATGACCTGTGATGACATCCTCATCCCATGGTATTTGGCCTCTCAAGAATGCTTGGATGCACACAATATTAAGATATCTGCCATTCCGTCTTATACTCTTGAATCGATGTGCAATCCACCAAATGCAAACGCATTTGTGAACTACCTTAAATTCGAGGTGAGACATGGTATCAATTGCATGAATCAACTTCATGTGCACTAATCCTTATCTTACTCTACTTTTACATAGTCAACCGCTGCCGCTACAAGTATAAAACAAAGCTATCCACAGTTTTGGGACGGAGATTCAAATCCAATAACATTAGTAGATAACATCAATGGCATTGATTGCAAAACAAACTCAAACGATTGTTATAATGAAATTAAAAAATACTTCTCCTCAAACCCATCAGAGATTGATAAGAATTGTGAAACCTTTTATAATGCTGCAAAGAAGGATTTAGAATTAGAACAAAGTACGGTTCGAATTAGTATATGCAATAATGAGATTGAAACAGTAGATGAATGTGGTGATTTACAAACACAAGTTGAGGAGGTAAAGGTGGCGAATCCTGATAAGGCTTGTTCTGCTTTTGGATTGGGAAATGTCTCGGGAGGGAATGAACAACCACCAACTTGTAGTAGTGAAGAAGAAAAAGAAGAGGAGGAAGACGCAGATGCAACTAGTGATTCCACCAGCACATCAGCAAGCACAATTAGTAGAGGATCAATGGAAGTGATGGGATTATTGTGGCTTTTGTGTTCCACCTTAATGATTTGATTGTCTTGAGATGCCATGCTTTGAATATAAATTTGGCTATTGAAGTAATGTCTTATTCAATCAGAAAGTAAATGTCTTAAAAATATTTCTTACTTTACATAATATTACATATCTTACAAACTTAAGTATGAGCCTCCTCAAACCACATTATCATTACCATCGGAAGTATCACCTCCCAACAATGGTTCATCTAGGGTTGACGATATTTCCGGGGTAACAGTATCAGTTGCCACGGTAGCATTAAAGAGCCCCCATAACCGTCCTCGGATCCCTGCCGAAGAGGTTGATGATTGTCGGTCAGGGGCTAGTTCTTCGCCGGTCTCTTCTCTAGGTGTTGGCCGATGCGGCGGTGGCGATGATGCAGCAGCACTTGCTTCTGTTTGTACAGAGTGTTGCTCGTCCTCACTCTCTTGTTGATCTTCTTCGTCCTCCTCCTCTTCCTCTTCGTACTGTACAGCCTCAAACATTGCCTTGCATAAAGGACAGGTGGGACTTCTTTCTGTTAACCACGGAAAGATGCATTCAGAATGAAATGTGTGCTGACATGGTAACACTCGTATTTGCTCTCCAGATTCATATTCATCTAATATCGGAGTTGAAAAGATAAAGGAAGTGTTAGTAGAAGACCCCAAGAAACAGAAGGATAGACATAACATTGACAATTACTTACCAAGGCAGATAGAACACGTATTCTGATCAAAGTATGGATCTTCTTTTTTCGTAGGTAGCAGGGCCTCACATAGTCCACCTCCACTACCACACCGAGAGCAGTCTGCAGTGTTGTCTTGCTCTTCGTTGTTATTACCATCGGCCTTGCTTAATTCCAAACTTGAGCCCGGTTGACTTCTTGTACCATCATCCTCGTCACTACTACTTCCAGATGGAAGTAGTGAACATTGTTGATATTCTCTTGTCGGGAGAGTCTCAACCTCTTCCATCGTTAAAAGGCGTAGATTCCCCCGTCTTCTACTATTGGTACCATTTCTATTACCAGGACGTTCCATCATTTGACCATCAGGTCCCAAGAAGAATAAGTGATGATCACTAATAATTGAATCATTCGAGTTCCGACCATTACCAAAGGTAGTATTGAGGAAGAGTGACATGGAACAGACACAACCAAATAACATAAGGAGGAATGCCATACCAGCCGCGGACTGATCCATGGGTGGTAAACTCCAATTATCGGCACCATCGATAAGTATTCGTGGTCCTCCTTGTGCCTTGATATAATGTGCTTGTGTATTAATCCACTCATGCAAATCTACACCACTTTCATAGGATACGAATACCAATCCCACACCTTTCCACAATTCATGTCCCTGTTTATGTCTCCCATCTTGATCTATATCATCCTTGGGCATCATTGTTATTAAATGATTACCATCTCTCTCGACGTTGTCATATACTATAACGAAACGCACGGCACCTTTGGGAGTTGTGAGTTCTTGTGCTACCTTTGCCTTGGTCTCATATGAACACTGACCTCGTTTGGCAAGGATTGCAACTGTGGTATTGTATTGAGTGATAGGATAAAGGCCGGTGAGTATAAAATATGAATAAATTAAAGATATGCAAGTGAGGTATAGAGTAGAGGATAAGATATGCACGTACCTGGTACCCCATGAGAGGGAACAACATGAATCTTCTTCTTCTGCTCATTCCCAGCCTCATCGTCGGTTGTCGAATTCTTTGATATTGCATCATGAAATTTCTTCTCCAAATCATCCCCATCACTATCACCACTATCCCCCTCCCCACCAATACCAATATCAACCACACCACCGCCACCACTTAATTTAACAAAGGTGGGTAATGCATTACGCAATCCCCTCCTCTGCTTCTGTATACCATGGTCATTGTCAACCCAATCATGTATACCACCAAATTCATCTTGATCTTCCTCTTCACCAGGACCATTACTATCATCAACATCATTAATACCACCACATAAATGTATATCATCTTCCACTACCTGTAGTAATGCCACGTACTGTAATCCATATTCTAAATTAAATCCAAAGGATGCCGGTCTTGAATGATATTGTGTTCCTTTGTTTGCTAATGTTATTGTTGCTGATACTTTTTGTGATGATAATAATAATGTTATTATTATTAGGGTGGTGGTGGCGAGGGTGGATAGTATCGATTGAACAGACCTCCTCATAATTCTATTCATCAATTTAGATGTTTGCGTGCAATATGTATATAATACGACAGATTGTGTACTTGCAATAGATGATTGCAATAGGCACAGGGCTCTTCTTTGTGTCTGTGAAATTCCGTGTCAAAAATTAAATTGTTTTATCAAATCTTTACTTATATTTGTAGGAGTCTATTAACCTACTGTTATTAATTGTTATTGTACCGTCTATATGCCTTCTTATTAGCAACAGGACGATATTGTACAGCGTATTCTTCCTCTATTAGACGCGACGCCATAACATGCAAGATTGAGCTCCTACACGGGTTCCTTTTAGGGTATCCTAATACCCTAAAAGGGTCTTTTGCCTTTGATCGTACTCTAACATTGGTTCTCTATTTTACATACTATTACTACATATTTGCCCCCTACTCTTCACATATATATTGCATATGCAGTGCTCTTTCATCTGCTATGTAGGAATCTCACCTAATATGCTCTTCTATTATGTACATTATGTGCAACTCTCCCCGGTTTTGGTTTTTGCTTCTCTTTCCACATACTTACCTCTTCCTGCTTGCCTTGGTAGTGGCAGGGCATCTCGTCCTTGTATTCTTGGGGACTGATGGTGTTTTATACGACCTTTCTTATTCTTTTTGCAGAAAGAAGGGTATCTCAAAGCAAGCGGTAGTTTGCTTTGTTTCTTGTACTTGTGGATCGGATCTTAGTCTCTAGAAGTAGTTTAGAGACTAAGATCGTTGGTATCTGGTCTTGTTCAACAGTCTCTTGTTTTGGGTTTTAGCATGTATGTAACCTGTTTGGGTCAATACTTGGTATGCTTAGTAGGTCTTTGGTTTAGCCTAGTTTCTTTAGGTCTTGTAAGTCTTCTTGATCTTGTCTCTCGGTTCTGTGAGAGGCAGCTAGATGTGCCTCGTCTGCTCGTAGTTTTGTCTTCCTTTTGTTGAAGAGATTATGTTTTATGTCCTGCCTTGAGTTTTCTTGTGCTTGGAGAGAAGGGTATCTGGTGTCTATTGATTGAAGTTTCCTTGTAGAGGTGGGTGATATGATCTTCATGTATACGTGTGGATGTTGGATGATATCTTGTGACTTACCTTTTGCTTGTTTTGTATTGTTTGTTTGCGTATGTCTTTGTTCTTTAGTTTTGTTTCGAGTATATCTGTCCTTTGTGTGATCGTTTGTGTGCACAACGTATGTTTGTCTGGTTTGGCCCGCTTTATGCTTGTATAATCTTGGGGGTATCCATCTGCCACCGAAGGTACTCGGTTTCATATTATGCTTAGGGTGTCGACGACTCTTCAAGGATAACTGTAGTTCTGGAACCTTGGGAAGCCGAGTGTTCAATGATTTGATTACTGTTTCTTGATGTAAGATGGTTGCTCGTAGCTTCTGTACTTGTTCTGTATTTCGTTCAACTGATTCAAGTTGGGAAATCTTATTAATTGTATCAGTAATGGTAGTACCTAGGGTAGATGTATCGGTAGTAGGAAGATCTTGTTTCTTTTGTTTTGATTTTATATCATGTGTAATCGATGTTTGCAACTCCTTCTCCATCCCATCATCAACATCGATCAATCGTTGCTGGATACCACAGCGGGATGATTTAGTATCCTTCCTCTTTTCACTAATGTAGTCTCGTGTATCATCTTGTTGCATACTATCTGTTTGTATCGATGAGTTTTTGATACTGTTATGTGTACGTATTGCTTTCTGTTGTGGGGGTGCTTCTGATAACAACTGCGGTGGAGGTTTGATCAATCGTTGCCGAATACCGCAACGGGATGAGTTAGTATCCTCTCCCTTATTACCAATGTTATCTCGTGCATCGACTTGTTGTATAATCTCGTTATGTATTGACTTGTTTTTGATATGTTCACATACGTTGTTCTCTTGTTGTGTAGATTCGGATACGAATTGATGTGGAGACTCGATATCTCTGCTCTTCTTCTTGAGCATCTTTCTCCTCTTGTTTCTTATTTCATTTCTTATTGCCTCCCGTTTCCTCTTGTCTATCAATCGTCCTGTCCTCTCACAACGTACTGGAGTAGCATCGATGCCAGGAGGGGCTCGAGGTATAGATCGACGTCGGGTGTCACCAATCTCATTTGCAATTTGTATTTGCTTTGCTTGATTTGGTTGTTGCGATTGGATATGAGTATGAGTATGTTTCTGATTCTGACGATGAATAGACTCATATACTTGCATCTCTATACTTTGCAACTTTATTGATCGATCGACTGATTTGTTGAACAACTTGTCCTTTGCTTTTGTTGATGTCATGGTGATTCGGCTTCGACAAGATGACGATGATGATCGTTTGCGATGCAACTTGGGTGGTGGTCGACAACTTCCAACAGCCATCTCTTATGTTCAGTGTTAGTTATTGTTACTTATATTCTTATTACTATATTCTCTTGCTGTCATTATATTTGATGTTTTGAGCAAAACATCCTCCTGATAATGCTCAGCTCTCTCCGCTCTTATGAGAGCTAGTAGCCATCATCATCATCGTGAATCATAACTGCCCAACTCTGCCACACGAATAAAATTCTTTTTATGATGAGAAGGCTCAACTTGTCTTACATCTCACTTCTTCTTTCTATGGAAACACTTTTAATATCCACTTGACCAGAACAGATCCAGGGTGTCAGAATTTAGTTTAGATCTGCAATGCTCCCCAAGAATACCAACAGTAGATTTGAACTCTGCCACATACACATCACATAAACATACATTAATCTTCATACATTGAACTAGTATCATCGTCATCGTCTTCACTATCACCGTCGGGAGACTTGTATGTAGTGATATATCTTTTCCGCAGCCGTAGCTTGTATGACATATCATCCTCTGCCCTTTTTGTTGCTACACCACTAATCTCAAATAGACCAAATTGATTCATACCCTTCCCGTCGACAGAGTACTCGTCCGGCTTCCCTTCCTTTGCAGTGAATGATAACTGTACATTGCTCTCATTTACTCGAACAAACTTTGCTACCACAAATGAACCATTGAAGTTGGCATTCTTTGGCAAAACTTTCGGATCTTCATCTGGAGTAAGTTCATACACAAGCTCAAACTTTTGAGGTGCAGAGGTATCATTTTCCTTCCACTTTCCATGGATAACATAGCATCTCAAATCATCTTTATCTTGGTAGGAAAGTGTCCCGGTTAATATTGCCCCAACCTCATCTCGAAGGTACCTTTCTAGCTCTTCGTGGGTATACTCTTCTGATTCTCCGTCCTCATAGATGACTTTATACCAGCCAACTTCTCTATCAAATGAAACCACACTACCCGAGTAAGCTCGTCTCTTACCTAGGTTCTCATCATAGAAGTACTTTACTACTTTGGTACCATTGTCATACACTTCAGTGGGTGGCCTTTCAACATCTGTGGGTTTGGATAACGACAAGGAAGATGAGGATACTGTAGATGATGACACTATTTGCTCAACACTCTCGTCATCTGTCTCCTCTTCTTTTACTCTCATCCATATGTCTGCTTCTTCTGATTTGACTTGAGTAGCCGTTGATTCAACATTTTGATCAATATCACGTATCTCTTGCTCATGTGTTAGACTATCTTCATCTCGACATGGATGTTTGGCTGTGGTATCCTTACTCATGCCGTCACTCTCTTCAGACACTGCTGCCTCCTGCTGCCGTATAGTTGAGAGTTGCCTATGTTGTTGATCTGTTAGTGTAGGTAATGTCTTTCCTCTTCTTTTGGGACTATTAGATGTTGTTGTTTCAGACACTGATACCTCATGTTGCCGTATACTCGAGGGCATTGTATTTCTGTTTTGTCTTACTGTTACTACTGGAGCTGGTGGTTGAGACTCGGCGTCTACCCTTCTCTTCTTGCTTTGATGTTGTCGATATCTTTCACTTTCATTCTCTGGTAGATTATTCCTAGTCCTTGGTAGAGCTTGCTGCCCCATCATAAATGCCTTCTTCATCATCTCATAATTAATCTTATTTTCCACATATTCGAGCTTCGTTTTCAATCTATTCCGTATTTCATACAACTGAGGAAGAGATGATGCACCGTCTATGGCTGATTGAGATAAACTCATATAGGTATCAATGTCGGTACTAGCTGCAGTTGTAGTGGGAGGTGGAGCTTGAGTGACTCTTGTATGATGTACCCGCTGTGCAGTTGTTTGACGAAGTTGTTGTTCACGTCGAGCCCTCTGATGGTCAATGGGTTGTTGAGTCTCCAAATCATGCGTCGTCGTATTGTTGACTGTATATGTTCGTTCATGAGGTGATTGTGGATTGTATTGCTGTCGCTGTTCTTCCCGATAATAATTGTTTTGTCTAATACCATGTGTTGGTATCTGTTGCTGGTGTTGTTGAGCATGAGATTGATAATTGAGCTGCATTTGACGCTGTACCTGACGTATTTCACTGACTCCTTCTCCAGTCTTCTGATGTGTTGATATATGCTGTTGTCGGTTTTGTTGATAATCGAGCTGCATCTGTCGCTGTACCTGACGTATCTCACTTGCACCCTCTCTTAATGCCTGTCCAGTCTTCTTACGTGCTTTTTCATCACCAATCTCTACCCAAACCTCAGTTTGTGGAACTTCTTTTAGGAAACGACCCCCACTTGATCTGATATTGGTTACTATTTCAGCAACTATTTGTGCTTTCTTCTTTCTAGTGGTGCCTAAATATCCAACTTTGTATGTTTCAATGATATCACGGAATGAAACATTACCCGGATGATTATTGATACGCCCTCCTCTACCGGATAGGACATCGTTATTGTTTATTGTTTTGCAATGAATCCAGCCACCATGACCTGGTAAAATGTGAGGTTTTAGTTTGTGAGAAGATGGTGTTGTCTGCTGCCGCTGTGTATCATTATCGGTATCGGTATCGGTATTGGTATTGGGATTATCATTATCTAAATCCGAGGCATTTGAACTTGCCCGAGATGGATCACCCTCTTCCCCCGTACTAATCAGACTAACTTGCGTCGAAGAAGATGATGGTTGTGATAAAGTGTTATCATTGTCATCATCACGTCGACCCTTCTGTTGCTCTACAGATTGTTGAAGCATCTCAGCCTGTTGCTTGAAGAATTGACGTTTCTATCTTCTCTGTTGCTGGGCCTCCCAATCAAATGTTTGTTCATCATTAGGTGGGTTGAATTGCTGTTGCTGTTCTTCCCGATGATAAGTCTTCTTAGCCTCCTCTTCCTCGACTACTTTTCTACTAACATGCTGGGAATGTAAACTAGCCTTAATCTTAGCTCGTAGTTCAGCCTCTTGACGTTCTGCTTCCGGGTCTACTTCTACAGGCTCTTCAGTAGTACCCATACTAACTTGTGTCGAAGATGATGATGACCGTGATAGAGCAGCGTTGTCGTCATTATCATCATTTGTAGACTTCCGCTCGACAGTAAGTATCTTTCCCAGTGTTGGCATGGTTTAAGACTGATTTGATTTGTATACCTTACATATTCTGTGGGGTATGATAAGCCCAGATGAAGAGTGATAGCGATCGTGTATTGCAAATCAAATCAGCCTCTCATTTCTCTCGATGATGCTCATCATATATACTTGATCGGCCTTGAAAGAAAGGAAGAATAAACTTAATCAACGGTAATGGTATCCGTCTCTCTCTGTGCGGTTTTGAAAAACTGCTTGGACAAATCATTCTATCCTTTATCACTTTTATGTCTAGGAGCTACTACAAAAGCACCACTACACATTGACTTGTGCCTTTGACCAGATTGGATATTCTATCCATCCCCGAATAGCATGCATGTGTAGGCAAGAAGTAGGAGTATATAATCGTAAGTTGTTGTAGTCGTAGTTTGTTCATTGCAAATTTTGTGCACATCATAGGTCTCATACTCATAATCTCAATCAAATACTATCGGCACACTCTTCATACATCAAAGAATTATAATACTACCACCTATTGCAACACATAGTTACACCATCTAAATCTAACTTACCTTACATACACCGCCGCTGATAAGAACATACATCTTAACAACAACAACAACAATATATCAATTCAATATGGGTAATGCTTTATATACAAATTGGACTGAGACGCAGCAATGGGTGTTCTCTGTACAAGCGCTTAGTTCTAATGCTGCCAGTACTGCTTTTGGCACTGCCCTATGTCACCATTATATCACCGAGTGGATAATGAAAGGTAGGGTGAAACAAACAAGGTCAACAGCACCTACATTCGTCGTTCCCCTCTTCATGTTTTGGATAGTATGGACATTATGTTTCAATGTCATAGCTGAATCGTCATCATTGACACTTTACATTACAACTCCTGTGATTGCATTTGGTGGCTTCCTCATCAACTTAACATTTAACTATTGTTGGGAGCATGTTACTGATTATCTCGCGGGTAGTGAACATGACGCGGCAGTGAATGATTCATTGGACAAAACTAGAATATCTCCTCTTCTTGATGAAACTGATACAACTCAAGAAGTTGATATCGAAACCCCAATTGCAGTTAACCCAGTACCACAAGATAACGATGATACCGAGCAGCCGGTAAACTTGTCTCAAACATACCACCAAACCAGCTACCGTCGTAGACCCTCATCCTTTGAAGTGACCACTACTGCAACCACTGCTGAACAAAAGCCTCCAAAGGTAACAGTCGATTATATTAACAATATCAAAATCTTCCTTACAAACATTGTGATCATTCACCATTGCTACTCCTCGGGTCAGGGGTTTACAATTGCTGAAATGGTTCCTTCTACCTCTTCGTCTTCGTGGGGAAATGTCATATTGGGTCTGTTTACTGACCTAAATCAGAGTTACTTCATGAATCTATTCTTCTTTTGTAACTATGGCAAACGGTGCCACTGGAATGTCGACCTTATAAACTAATCGTACTAACGAGATACTCTCAAACATTATTGACTACAGACTCGGGGTACTTTGTCCCGAAGAGCTTGGACAAGAAGGGCATACATGAGTTCTTATTCGATAGAGCAAAGCGCCTACTCATACCCTTTGTGGTATACAATTTCTTTTTTGGAACGTTTGTAGAATATGGTGAGTTTGTTTATGCTGAAGATTAATACCAGTAAGCTCTCGTGCCGCCTATGATTCTACCTCTAACCTCAATGCTGATCTGATTTTATCATACAGGGTTTAGATCACTATTCTTCCCAAACTTTGATTTCCCTTCTGGTACATACAACTGGGGCCCATGCTGGTTCTTGAATCAGTTAATGATATTCAGCATCATATACGGTTTCGCCTTTGGGGAGCGGTGGAATCCATCGATCAAGTGTTAGGTTTCTTCATTATCGGCCTCATTATTGGCACCTTCACTGGCATCCTTCTTCTGTTTACTGATCCGGGGGGGAACTTCCTAGCAGTACCAGGTTTTTGGTCGAACTATCCATCATACATTCCATTCTTCTTTGCTGGAACGATTACACAGAGAAACGAGTGGATGACAAGTATCAAGAACATGTCGAGAGTTGTCATTTATTTGTGGGCATTATTGTCAATTGTACTATACTGTGCACTTGTCATTACTATACCCGGTGATTCAATAACAGCATGGGTCGGCCTTCTTATAAACAAAGGCATTATTGTGAAGGGAGTACTTTGTATGGGACTTTCACTAGCTGTCTCAGTCTTCTTCATGGACTATGGTAACAGAAGAAAGTACAAGTATCTAACTCCATTCTTTTCCAAGGCAATGTATACTGCATATATCATTCAATATTCTTTCCCAATGATTATTGGTGGCTGGTCGGTTGTTAGGATATTTGATGCTACTGGTAATATCGAGTATGTTGAGTAAGCTCCATACATTTCGAACGATAACTTGATCTTTCCCGCGTGGTTGCTTTGCTGTGTCATTACACTTGCAATCGTCTGGCCATTATCGTATGCAATTCGATCAATTCCCGGCTTCTCTCAAGTGTTGTAAAAGACGAACTTATTCTCTGTAACTGTTTGTTGTACATAGATGAAATGAACATAACATATGTAACTTTATTGATTGTTTATTCAATTTCATGCCTGAATGTTGATTGAAGAAAATTTATTATGTCGTCACTTTGGCGTTGTTATATTGAGGTTGCCCAAATCACGAAGAAGGAGAAGAAAGACAAAGCAACATGAACAGTTGAATGGTAACTTCTTATTGCTGACGATTCATCCTTACTAATTCTCCTCAACTCGTTAGCAGTCTCATTGCACAGATTTCCTCCGTCACCTCCTAGACGGCATGAATGATCACATATACTTAAACTATCACCATTTCTAATAATTGTAATAAGATAATCATTACCAGTATCTTGAGGTGATAAATACCAACCACAAATACAACATTCGGTGATTGTTGACTTGTGTACTATCTTGGTACCATTTGATTGATGAACTTCTAAACTATTTTGTAAAGAACTATTTGGATATCTATTATATATAATCTCTGATACTATAAACGTTGTATTCTGTGTTTCCAATGCCGGAGGGCCCTCATTTCTATTCTCATCTATATCAATGAATGTTGTTTCATTAATAAAGCTTGCAATAACAACAAGGTTAATTGATTCTGTGTATATAATGTCATTAGCTCGTTCGGTTGCAGTGTCTAGTTGAGGTGCACATGAACATCCGTGAACCGAAGGTAGTACCAATAATAATACTACCGCTGTTTGTAAAAGAACAAGAATGACATCCATGTTGATATTGATATTGTCAGATAAAAGAGTAGTTGATGGTTGGGTTGAGGTTTGAAGTTAGAGGTTGAAAGGATACCACACCGTATCCTTTAAATATTTAAGACTGACGGCGGCCACCCCTTGACCTATGATGCGGCTCTCCTAGACTACTGAAGTTGCTCTTATACTCTCACCACACAAAGTAAAAATGACAACCGTTTTTCATTCCGTGTCACATCGAACACCAATTGAAAGATACAACTCTGCCCATCTCTCTTCTACAACACATTACAATATAGAGTCTGGCTCTTGTAGACTGTGAAGTTGCTCTAGCTCATAAGCATAACTAAGAGAGCAACGCCAGTTCAGAGAGTAGAGAGATAGATCCATGCCGACTATATCTTTGGGACATAAATAATCACCAAGCTACACCTTTATAATATAAGCTCTAAAGGATGCTCTACTACGCCGCCAATATTATGAATTGGACCATAAAAATCAATACACGCGTTGTCAGAGAGCAATAGTGAAGGATAGTGTGCTTGGAATTGTCCAAAATAGACGTATAGGTGGGTAGACAGGGACATTTAAGTTGGACGTTGATAACTAAAGTTTGGGCAAATTTGATCTGTTCATTATATGTACCAATATGTGCTGCCGAAGTACGTCAGTGGCATATCAAAATCTTCCACTAAATGTCATATCATGGAACATATCAAATGCACAACCATCCTTCTCAGCACCAGACTTTACTAAACGTTCACAAGATTCACCTCGTTTGATTCGAGAAGAATGTCTCCAATCTTCTATACCATCAGTGATTGCATTGCAAGAGTGTCCATATCCAAACTTTGGTAGTGAATTGTTTACTTCTTTAGGATATGTATCAGCTGGTACTCGACAATCACACTGCGGGTATTGTGACCTATTGGTTCAAAATGAACTAATATCAAACAATAAGAAGATACAATCTATCCAATTACCAAATCACTTACCAAGTGTTGCTGCAAAGATAGAATTACCAAATAAGACACAAATTGCAGTATCATCGAGTCATTTACAACCATTCAAGGAAGGTGCCAATAAAAGATTATTGCAATGTATGTCATTAATGGATTGTATGACTAAAGAATCAAACAATTGTATATTACTTGGTGATATGAATATGAGAGTATCAGAAGATAAGGATGTAGAAGGTGCTGGGCTTGTAGATTGTTGGAAGGCGGCAGGATCGTCAAAAGATACAAAGTTTACATGGAATTCATATACGAACAAGTATAATGAGGGATGCTTTGAATATACAGCTAGATATGATCGATGTTATGTATATGGTGATGTATTTAGAGTGAAGGAGTTTGGCTTTATTGGTAATTGTCCTGTCATGGGAAATAAGGGTGATTACTTATCTGATCATTTCGGATTGAGAGTTGGGATAGACATAACATAGTGCATCTATGATGATAGTATGAATTCGATTAAAGATTTGCACTAGGCATATTATGAGAGCACAATTAGTGTAATTCTATCAATCTAGACCTGCTGACGAATGTACATATCGATGTCAATTGGAGCCCAAACGTCATGACCTTTATCAAGCATAACACGGTAGGCATTACCGTTGTCCCATGTTGCAATTACTTCCCCTGGTGCATACTCACGGCCAAGGTTGCATTCGACTCTAGTCCCCACGTCAAACCTTAGCACATCTGACTGGATACAGGCATTGAATCCAGCTTTTAACTTTGCCGTATCGAGATTCTTACCAATGAATACAAATGTACTTGTCCTTTCCTCTCCTTCTTTCCATTCTTCTCCCTCGTCAGCATTGAAGAAATGGCCCACTCCTTGGAATACGAACTTGCAGGTTGCTCCCTTAACAGCTATGATTCCCTTGTACCGATACAGTGTTTCACCCTCATCACGCAACAAGCAACTAATCCACCTTTGCAACATTTGCAAATTAACTTCTGAGGCCACTTTTACGCTAATTGAGGATATCCCCTTGTCATGCTTTGGTGTCTTTATTTCACCTAGGAAGAACGGATCTGATTTTAGAATGTTTTCTAAATCAAATGCACCAATGTTAAGTAGTTCTGACGGAGATATATTACTCTGTTCACATCGTAATATAGGGGCAGTCGTATTGAGACTTCTCAACCGTTTCTCAATTTCATCAATCTTTGTAGAGTCGTTATTAATCAAATCCATCTTATTCAGAATAATCTTGTCAGCAAAGCATACCTGCTGCTCCGCTTCATTATCTGCACCATCGGCACGTTCTTCATCCAGTCTTTCTAAAATGTACTTGGCATCTGTAACCGTGATGATACTATCAAGTTTATACATCTTCTCCAATGCTTCCTCACCGTCATTTGTCTCGGCAAAGAAGGTCTGTACTACCGGTGCCGGATCGGCTAGGCCCGTTGTTTCAATAATAATACCATCAAATGTTTCTACCTTTTGATATAATCGTTTAAGAGCAGCAACAAGATCGCCACGAACCTTGCAACAGCTAAGAGATAGTAGAATTAGAAATGATGTACACAAGATGTGAGCAATCATGTGTGATAGTCGGTACCCACACCCAATTGAATGATAGTATAGTAGAGTCAGAAATAATGAACACAAGATGTGAGCAAAATATCATACGTAGTTGACGCCGGTATACCCCCCACACCCAACAATATAATATACAACAGCACTATATAAATACCCAACACTTACATACAACCATTCATAATTTCAATAACCTCTTCATTAACATTATCGGATAGAATCTTTTGATCAATACCAATATCCCCAAACTCGTTCTCGATTACTGCAAATTTCATACTGTAATATGTGCGCGTAGTAACGATTTATGATAAAGAGAAGTATGATTTTGTTAGTATATGTGGTTTAAAAGGCATTCAAACAATGATGAAAGCCAAACGAAGTACACAGAGTCTCCGCATTGAACACAATAAACATATTTTTCAAGTCAGACTTTCCCGTGGCTATCATCGTTGAGGATACGATTCAGCAAAGTAGTTTTACCACTTCCAAGGAAGCCTGTCAATACAGTTACTGGTACTCTCTTCATCTTTTGTGCCGCCGCCATTTTATATTCGCTATTGTAGAGTGGTAGCGCTGTACGATACTGCAAAAATGAAAGGAACTCTACGCTCTGCATCTAAAAGTATGAAAGTAATTTTTCATGGTCTGGCCGCCGCCCCCGCATAAAGAACGCGGCCGGCCCGAGTGATTTGTTGGATTAATTTCGGGGGTGGAGTGGAATTCTCTGTTACGTAAAATTATTGAGCTCAGAATCGGCCTTTACGAGGCTCACAACACTATAAAAAATCGCTTGACTCGAGGCAAATATAGACGAAGGCGGTAGCTCTCATATGGCGTTATATGCGGTGCCGATAGTCAAACTCTTGGATAAAGGATAAGTTGGGATGCATGTGAAGGTACAATGGCAGTCGATGGGGTCAGAACGGCGGCGAGTGGCTACCACCACATCATTCAAATAGTGCCTTTGACAATGAAGTAAAATGTTAACAATTGCTCTTTATGCTGTGCTCGTTGTGGTACGCCCGATTTGGCTGTGATAAGGAAAGCGGCGTTGAGAAGAGAGGTGAAGCTAGAGACTAGCCGAGGCATGGGGGATTAGAAAAGTTGAGATATTGTGGAAATACCTCAACTATTGATATGACGGGGTACAAACAGTATTGATAATGATTATAGTAATATATGTTTCATTTAGGAATAAGTATATCTAGTCTATTCTTTAATGATATGTGGTTATTTGCTCCTCTCTTTTTCAATATCTATCCCTCCCCCAACCAAAGATCAATAAACACATATATCATGCAAGCTATATCAAGTGTTAATATGCAAGTCTACAGCACTCTCCGCTCCAGTCTCGTCTCCTCTCCTTTCCTTCTCACCAAGGGATCTCCGGTAGAAGAGCAACTACCCTATTTGTGATATAGTAGGATAGTTCTCTCTCCCCCAATCACTTACGCAACATCCTCTTCAGTTTTAATCCAATTTAGTAACCCCCACCACGACACCAGATAGATGGTTAATTACGTAGTATATCTCCTTCTATTCTATATTTGTAGATGCGTTAAGGATGGTCCTGCTTTCACTTGTTGATCTCGTGATTACTCTTATACTCCAAATCAACAATATTGATGATTATTATTTGTGATGTTTGCGACCACGACTCGTCAACGGGGACGCTCCACACCACACCATCAGAACGCTTCAGAATAGACACCATTTAAATGAAAATAACCATATAATATCACACGGCATACAGTCTGGTCCCTGATAGATCTTACGCGGCATAGCGCAAAAGATGCTAATATGAAGTGATTTTATCTCCTCTTTTTAGAAGGCTGAGATGACATGTTAATACCACCGACGACGTCAACCAAATAGCCCAGATCATAGATAAAGGTGTTGTATAGGTTGTAGTCGGTGTTAGATTAATATAGGCGTGTATATAAAGCCATATATAAGAGCTGCCGTCTCACGAAGTTAGATTCAGGCTGAATCGATTTTATTGCGATGGCCTCGTACAGAGCGATTTCGAGCTCATAATTTTTACGTAACC
>Ga0214480_100687_pt1 | contig 16654 bp, 12 predicted proteins | sample M1_20Mar14CPVII9_3_FD_165042 | JGI IMG/M metagenome (GOLD analysis project Ga0214480, IMG submission 165042) | Marine eukaryotic communities from Monterey Bay, California, United States - M1_20Mar14CPVII9sort6BwellE17 | ecosystem: Environmental > Aquatic > Marine > Unclassified | place: USA... | reverse complement strand
GACGTATTCTGGGTACTCATCCTGATACATACTACCCATCAAAATATGTAACAGAACGAGGTGTATGGATTCCAACCACCTCGTACGACGCTAAGTGGTATGGTATCTCACAATGGTTTGGAGTAACGGATGAAATGGCCTTGGCATATGTACTCCCCAACAAGCAATCCTTTGGCTGCCATTTGTACTCCGAGGTAGATTTGTTCGAGGATGGAACTGAATCCCTACCTGCTTGTGGAGGTGACAAGGTCGATCTAGAACAACAATTTATCATGCCCGAAGAGAGATTACTCAATCCAGATGAGCAAAAGGAATTTTGTGAAGTGGTAGTCTCTTCAATGGCTACAAATGATTCAATTCAAGTGACGTGTGTTGTTCTTGACCAAATCATCTCTCCATTGGAAACTACTAGAAGACATCTTTCGCCAGGACAAACTTATTCACTCACAGTCGTATACACGGTTGAATCCGATCAAGTGGGAGTAGTGGGTGACATCGTTACAACGATGAATGATAACTCTGTTCAAGAGGAAGCTGCTGCAGTGGTACAAACCGAAGAAGAAGTATCGGTAGCGCCTGTGGAGGTTGTTCAGGCTCCACCGTCGGCACCACCCACATCGAATCCAACCTTCGAACCTAGCAAGACTCCAAGCAAGGCTCCTACTCAAGCAGCAGTTCCTCCTCCGGGCAGCCCAACATCAAGTCCATCCACCAAGCCGACAGAATCGCCTACGACTTCTGTATCTCCAACTCATGTGAGTTGCATTGCATATTGTTATGTGTTTATATCAATATCATTTAAATTGTCGCTAACACTTGTTTTCTACTCAACTTCCAGAATCCGACCGTTCGGCCAACATCACCGCCGACGCCTTCTCCAACGTTTGATTTTTCATTTGACGGGGAATTAGTTATAGCCATACCTAATGGAGACATATGTGATCTGACATCAAGCGAGATTGAGGAGTTAATGGTGAATATAACTACAGTATTGACCAGTAAAGGCTGCCCTACCAATTCAGAAGGTGAATTAACAAGTTGTACCTTTGTGGTACAAGAACCAGATTGTACACGTCGTAGAGGACTTCGAACATCACGTAGGCTAGAAGACTTTGTACTAGAGTTTACAGTGGAGATAGAAGCGGTGTGTGGTGATAGTGCTTGTACAAATGCTGACGACATTTCGGATGAAATATACAATGCCATAAAAGCCAATCTCCAAGCCTCAATAGCTAATGGGTCGTTGCTCAGTGATTTACAAGCTCAAAGTTCTGGTCCTGCCTCAACTCTTCTCGGCACCGCCACCGTCTCTGTTGGAGATTTCACTGTTGTTGTTTTCATAACACCCTTGGCATCTACCGACTTCTATCCAGATTGGACGGGAAATACACAAACATGCAGTAATGATGGAAATGCTCCTCTCTACATGAAGTTGAATGGAGGGTATTTCGAAAACACTCTACTAAAATGTTGCACTCGTTGGTTTAGTTGGGATATTAACCAATGTTTGGGTGAGGAACCAGATGTCAGCGGCTTCTATCCAGATTGGGGAAGCAGTGATATTCAATGCCTAGATGCAAATGTAACTCTACCGCCGAATTATATGATTAGGAACCCGGAACAATGGCTATATGATAGTGCCGAAGAATGTTGTTCAAAGCGATATAATTGGTCGGAGAAGGAGTGTCTTTCAAACAGTGGCAGTGGCACTACTGATGTGGGAACTGGGAACTGGTATGTTGATTGGATACTTGAAAAGTGTGTTAGAGATTGTGAAGATTCGTCCGACTCTAGTTGTGGTAAGATTGTTGTGTTTTATGTGTCATGTACAAATGTATTATGAGATCATCAACTAACATCTTCTGCTTGTCTCTTATCTCTTAACCAGGTGGCTTGGCATATGGCTGGGATCCTCTCCACGACAATGTATCAGATTGTTGCAAGAGATTATGGTGGATGGAAGAAGAAGATTGTACTACTACTTAAGCTATTTGGCAGAGCTCTTTGGATTTGGCGGAGACGGGGCATCATTGTACAGAAAATAGGATAAATATAATTGTTTAGATAGATAGATTATGTTTTGGATACTCAGTAATGTTTCGGTCTCCTCCTCAGTACTCTGTTTATATATTAGTTATTGGATGATCATATATTGAGCAGATATGAATGACACAAGATGTGCACAATAGATAGTAGTAGTTTGATCGCCAAATAGTCATGGTCATTGTAAATGAAAATGTTCTCTCCTATTGCAATATGTGCCCATGTTGCCCAATATCTCATAGAAGTACTAATATTTCCAATAATGCGCCACTATATTCTCCTACTATCAATAGGGATCATACTCATACGACTTTATTCGTCGTCGACCACACAAAAAGCAGAATTATTGCAAAGTTTCAATGATCAAAATCGTCTCCTTCGAGTCAACGATGACAACAGTAGAAATAAAATAGGTTTAGATCAGTATTTAGATCCAAAGGTAGTTGAACCTCGGGAACAGGTAAGATGTGTCTATTTGATGATATTTGTGCATATGATGTGTACTTTTCGGTACTGACTTTTCCGTCTTTCATATTTTTGAACATATCATGTCTACCCTTCTTCGCTGCTGGCGTTCCTCAATATTAGAACTCAATATCTTCACCATCCTACACCAATCTACAAACAATACAAGATATAGATCCAACAATCGAAGAAAGTGCCAAGCAAAATGCAAACAATAATACAATTGCAAATCAATGTGACAGACTCTTCATCTATCTCCCTGATACCTTTGCAAAGCACGGTCATGGATCACAACTCAACGCCTACATTATGAGCATTGTAACATCAACATATCTAAATCGTAGTTTATTACTACTTGAACCTGACGACATATATAATAATAGATATCCTGGGGGAAGTCAATTTGGCTGTCCAATAGAAGAAGATGGTGGTAATTCATTTCCAATGGGATTATCACGTCTAATTGACCATCCAATATTTCTATCTAATGGTTGTTCAATACCCACTTCATGTAGTTATACACCCAATCCAAAGATATACTTAAGTAATGGTCGTAAACCATATTCATATTATGACTGGAGCAAGATTGTTTCAACCATGTCAATCAGTGGAAAAGGTTTTGATGAATTAACCTGTACAAATGTAGATGGATCAAAGACAAATGTAGTTCTATCAAACGGATGGCAGCTACGTAAATACTTTCGTAAACATCATGGATCAATGTCATTAAGTACAGTATTCAATCCAATAAAGGCTAAGGAATGGATACTCAATCTAGGTGCCACACTTAACGAGGCAGAACTGTTTGTTTCTATACAAGATAACTCACGAAAGTTATGGGATTATATATTCGGTATATTAAACAAGGCTGGTTTTCTCAAGTTTCAACCATGGATTGGTAATGATGTACAGAAACTTCTATCAAACTTTGAGTTACCACTACTTGATGAAGGAGAATATACAGCTATACATGTTCGAAGAGGTGATAAGTTAATTGCCGAATCAAGAGGTGAAGTTGAATCCTATTGGAGAATGCAACTTGGATACAATGCTGATATGAATGCATTACCCACCAACTATATACCGTTCATACATTACTTACGTCAATGGGATAGTCCTGAATCTTCTTGTAATGTCAATGATGAGACGGGTATGATGGAAATACAGAAACATAATGTATACATTGCAACCGATGATCCTATCACTGTCAGACGAGAGATTGTAGAGTTGGATACACATCATTTGACTGATAATACAATACTTTGGAATGATTGTCATGAATTAACGTTTTACTTCAACCCCAATTCCGTTAGTAGTATCAATGAAGAAGAAGAGGACGTCATGCCGATGGCTTTCCATTTGAATGGTGACGGAGAAGATGGCTTTGATCAAAATCTAAGGATGGGTACAAAAGTTAAGGATACTTGTTTTGACAGATATCAAAGAAATATTGCAAGTATGACAGATCTAATGATACTTGCAAGGGCACGTACCGTCATAGGAGAGTACAATAGCAATTGGGGTAGCATTATCCATGCAGTTCGAGTTCGTTTGAATGAGAATCGTCCGATACCAGGGGATACAAATCCGGATACCCTTGCCAGTATCAGACAGAACAATATATTGACGTATGGAAGTGATAGCTTCACACGTACATTGGATATGAGAGTTGCCTTTGGTCCGACTGAAGCCATTTCATATGAATGGTAGTTATTATGGTAGTACAATTGATTGAGGGTAGGGATAAAAAGTTAAAAGATATACTAATAGTCCAAGTCATTGTGTATAAGATGTGCTATATTTACATCTCTAAAGTGAACCCAATCATGGCAAGAATCCGAGCTAATCAGATTCTATGCTCACATGTTGATCTATACAAGAATAACAGATCATGGGTGTGGCTCTCCATAGCGAACCCTGAATCTATGGAATCCTCTTCTCTTTCATCATTAGTTCTTCTAAAACAAGAGCATAATTAGCATGTGTAGCACCATCAGCCGATGTAATAGAGGACAACCAAAGACCATAAAGACGAGCATTTTCATCCTTTTCATCCTTAAGACGAATAAAATCGTCCAAGATGTAATTGATTACTTTCTTTGATTTTTCAAGTTCTTTCTTTAAAGAGGCAATCTCAGCCTGAAGACGAGCATTCTCCTTATCTTTTGCGTCTGTTTGATCTTCTTTGGACGAGTTCTTGTTAGGCTTGCCAGTTAATTTAATAAACTTCATACTTTGTTATATAATATATAAATCCTAATAATATACTAATTAAATTATTATTGGTGGTTGAAGCGTGGATGGTAGAAGAGGAGACGAGGAGAAAGATTTGTTAATTCGTGGTCGTGAGATGTAAATAGTGTGTACACATCATATGCACAACTACTATCAACACACGACGACGAAGGTAGCCATTTACTCACCTTATTAATACTATACTTATGATGCTTAATGTTGAAGGTTCGATGATGTGATAGAAGGCAAAGGTGATGTGCTAGATATATTATGATTTATTGATTTTTGTAGTAAATCACGAATTTATCACATGTGACTTATAAATTATCAAATCACAAATTAATCACTTGGGTGCCGCTTTATCTTACTTATTGGGCTTACTGGAGGAGTAGTTGTGGTGATATATGAGCTAGTACTCTCGCTATTCTATTGCTGAATATACTGAGGAAAGGTATTATTACCATCATTGTTGAGGGGCGGCCAAATCGGTGGCGGTCTGAAGACATACTTTTTATAGTTCATCTCATTGCAAAATTTTTTGATACATTCTATTGGGTGATAATACAAAGTTACCTCTAGAGGCACAGATTCGTGTAGGTACTGCTGCGTTATTGTTGTGCCGTGTATTGGGATTAGTATATAAGAAATATGAGTAATGACAGTGCTGCTGATAGAGGTGAAGAAATAACATCGAATGAAAAAGAGTTCACATCATGTGAACAAATAAGTGATACCCACGCCATGACATTCAAATTCGAAGCGCCTCCTACTAATTCTTCTGCCGGTCTTACTTTTAAGCCGTCTACGCCTTCTAGAGGCGTGTTTACATTTTGTCAGTCATCCCATCCCTCTAATAATAACAATGATAGTGGCCTATCTAACATGATGAGTACATTAGATGTCAGTGATAATAAAACCAACAAAAGTATGGCTATACTGGACAATATGTCTATATGTGCTAGTTGTGGTAAGGAGGGAAATTATGATGATATGAATACATGCAACAAATGTCAAGTAGTAAAGTATTGGAACGCAGCGCTTGCAAAAAGAGGCATCGACACAAACATAAAAATGAGTGTGAGTTTTGAGGAATGTGTTAGACTTGCAACTGAGAAGCATAACGAAGATCTCAGGCTTGCAGCTGAATTACATGATGAAAAGCTATTCAAACAAAGTCTACCAAGAAAGGATTGTCCAATTTGTTTTCTACTTCTTCCTACACTTTCTACGGGGAGTAAGTACATGGCATGTTGCGGGAAACTTATTTGTGGTGGATGTGATTATGCACCTGTCTATGATAACCAAGGCAACAAAATTGCTAAGAAAGTTTGTGCATTTTGCAGAGCTCCTTGGCATGCCTCGAATAATGAATTTATCGAAAGAATGAAGAAAAGAGAGGAGGCTGACGATGCCCAAGCAATCTTCAATAGAGGATGTTACTATCGAGATGGGCAGTATGGAGTTTCACAAGATTATACCAAGGCATTAAAATTATGGTATCGTGCAGCAGAACTTGGCAGTGCAAAAGCATATAATGATATCGGTTATGCATATAGTAATGGTAAAGGTGTGGAAGTGGATAAGAAGAAGGCCAAGCATTACTATGAGATAGGAGCAATGGGAGGAAATGCATCAGCAAGATATAACCTCGGCAATGATGAGCTTCGTGCAGGTAATATGAATAGAGCGTTGAAACACTATATGATTGGAGTCGAATGTGGACATCATAGCTCTTTAGAGGAGATCAAAAAATTATACGCATATGGCTTTGCAACAAAAAAAGATTACGCCAAAGCATTACAAGCTTATCAAGAATACCTGGGTGAGATTAAAAGTGCTCATAGGGACAAAGCCGCTGCATTCCATGAGGAGTATCGTTACTATTAATGCAATGATTGTGGTAGGACAATGGTCTAAACTTAGATAATTGATATGTCTACACCTTCCCTTAACCTACGTAGCTATTCTTTCTTCTCTTTCCAATCTAGTGCTATTACCGTTACCCTTCCCTTCTTTCCAAGGTCGAATATATCTCCATCTAAAACCCAACAGCGTACTTCTCCAGACTCTATATGAGTTCTTAAAGGGATTAATAACTGTCTTCTTGATACTTCTCCAACCACTAGAAACAGCTAATCTCATCAACTCTTTCACTGCCTGGAATGGTCGTAATACTGGATCACCACCACTACCATTTATTGTATCATATTCTAATGCTAACGTACTTGCCGCTTGAGCTGCCGCCTCGGCATCTACCTCACATCTTGCCTTACTAACAGCAGCCGCTGCAGCGAATGTTGATGATAGGATTGGGAATAGAGATACCAATGCCACCTCACCAACAGTACCATATAAGGCCGAGACTGTATCAAGGAAGGGAAGTTCCACAGTTGCGGCAGTCGCCGCTGCACAAAATGCACTCAAGGCTGATGTGAATGGTAAGATGGCCGAGTTACGTGCTCCCTGATTGGCATAGGTATCACATACAGCCGCAGATCGAGCCTTTAAGGCCACTGCATCGGTTGCCCTTGCCACAACACCCTCGGCCTGGGCTAGAAAGTATGCCGATTGAACAGCTGCCAAGGAAGCAATAACGATACACTTGGCACTAAGAGACGGACCACCAACAAGACTACCCACTATCGGAGCGGGCAATACCGATCCAGCAAACGACCACCATCTATCAGTCTTTGCTTTGGAATTGCGTTGTACCTGTTCACTTGTTGATAACCATGTCTGTCCGACCATACTACGTTTTGAGAATCGTCGTACACCAACATTCACTGCCCTGGCTGCAAAGCCCTTCGTTTCTTCTAATGCCAAGTTGGCCACAGCCGCGGCTAATACACTGACTAATGGACAGAAGAGATATATCTCTGTTAACATAATAACTGATCCTTGTAAATTCATTGCCTCAATAATTGCCGGGGCTAGTAATGATAACGCTGCACATGTAGCACCGATACCAACACAAAGAGGTGAGATTGCCTTGACACGTTCGGCATTGGCAAGGAATGCCTCTGCCTCTGCGGCACATTGGATAGTATTGGCTGCTATTTCCTTTCCATCTGCTACGGCTACTCTGCCTATATATTCTGAACCAATTGTAACTGATGCCGTGACTAATGTTTGTGTGTATTCATAATATTGAGCATAACATGTGAGCAGAAATTGCAATGAGCATATCATATAAACACACACCAAAAAGACATACATACAAACCAACAACATACAAAACACAACTTACAGGCAGCAGCAGCCGGTGCCAACAATTCAGTAACACTCGTCCCCGGGAAGGCAATAGGTCCCACGCCACTAGCAAATACTGCCCCCAGTAATAAACCAACTTCTGTACCACTTAATTGTGATTGTGATGAGGCAACATTATCCAATAATGCCATGTCCTTTTCTAGTGTTTCGAGTGCTGTTGTTATTAATGTTGAATCTTTTTTATATTCTGATTTGAATGATTTTGATGAAGAGGATGATTTGGAGGATGAAGAAGAGGCTTCTTTGTTGCTCTTCTTGCTTTTTGGTGGTTGTTGGGATATATCACTACTGATCACATCTGCTTTACTTCCACTACTACTACTACCACTTCTTCTTTTAGCTCGTCTTTGACGAGAAGGTAAAGCAGCAATCAACGCACTCATTCGATTAAACTCCCGTTCTTCCAATAGTATACTCCCCTCTTCTTCCAACTCTTCATCAAACTTTCTATCTTGTAAATTATCACGCTGCCATTGTATTAATTCACCACGTTGACTTGCAGTTCGTCCCTTGGAAAATATACCAAATATTGATTTCTTCTTTTTATCATTGTAGGATGGATCTGATACTAGATTGTTACCTGCGGAGCCTACCGATCTTGCTAATGATTCGACAGAGGATAATACTTGATCTCCTAGGTCAGCTGATTCTTTGACGATTGAAAATGTATCATCACTGTTTTCTAATGTATTAGCATGTGTATCGATTGTTGTATCTTCTATTGATTCCTTTGCCAGTGCTGATATAGCTATTCTTCTTCTGTTATCAATTGACGATCTCCGTCTTCTCTGTGCATTATGAAATGAAGTCAGCGGTATCGGAGGGGTAGAGAATGCCCCGATATGTGGCCTGTACTTATAAGCAGATACTGATGCTATTGTGTAGCATATCACTAGTGATATAAACAATCTCTTTTGACATATCATTCTTCTTCTATTGCTCTGGGTTTGACGCATGCTTTTTAGTGACCTTTATAGCTTCTTTGTATCTTCTTTTTTCTATGAGCTGCTATTTCTCCTATCACCTGTCAAATCAAGTGAACGAGGTTAGAACATACAGATGTATAATCATTACAATGAATAGAGCAATATATACGATAATGTGCAATAGGCCAACACTAGCACATCACACATATCAAATCAACAAAAGATGTGTTCCTCACTCCTTACTCTCTACAGCCAAATCTGATACACACAGCGACCCGTCGACCGTCTACAAGTGCACGCACATCTCTGACATACCTAATGTTCTTTTATCCTGTTTGCAATGCGTAACCATTTTGGTACAAAAAAGGTCATATTAATGAGATTTATCCGAGTATAATTAGTAAAAATTATACAAAACGGACACATAAAAAGACCGGAATACCAGTAGGTCGCCAAAATTGACCTCATCAAGTTGATTAACACAGAAAGCTGAGATGTTTGACGTTGAGGCTGTCTGAGAAGGAGGTTATAGAAGTATTATAGGACGACGTATATACTTAGTAGTATAGACGTGTTGAAGAGCGGCGGCATCTTCTAATACCATCATACAATACAAGAGAATCATTTTACATTACTTTGCAAAAGATATAATGGAGGCAACAACAGATAATTGCAAAGAGGCGGTACTATTCAATAGTGATGCATTGTTAAAGATTATATCACATTTATCTTCGATTGATCTACTCAATTTGGCACTTACCAACACGAAATTTGGTATACATCAGGAGGGTGGGTTGTCTCTTATTAAAATGTCTACAGATATATTAGTGCATGAGATTGCAACAGAAGAACAATTAGCAGCATTACCTCGTTACGACGGAGAGAATGCATTGGCGGATTACCATTATCTTCAATTGTTAAGAGCCCCTCTTACATTTGATCAGCTTGTTGGTGCTCCTATGATTAGTGGGGACAAAACATGTGTTATGTATAGTGCCTCATATGAATATGAATATGAAGAGGACTGTGAGACCGCCTTTAGCAACAACATACTAAGGGCAGGGAAACATTATGTAACATTTGGAGTGAATACTTCAACGCTAGAGCCTCTAGCCCTTATGGGGGTGATGAGACCAGGACATGCAAATCAATATGCAAGTGGAAGCCCTCTTGATAAGAAATTCTACCAAAATTTCTCTCAAAAACATGGGGAGGGTAGTAACAACAATAATATTCAGTGTTGCTTGTACAATACAGCAAATGGCAGATGCTATCATACAATTAATTGGCCCAATTCTATGAGCTGGGATGGAAAGGAGCGTATTTCATCTGGTGATGAAATAGGAATGTTACTTGATCTAGATGATGGTACATTATCTGTGTATAAGAATGGACGGAAATTAGGTGTAATGAAGAAGGGATTAGTAGGACCATATTGCTGGGTAGTATCGGTGAATGAAGGGACACTAGTTACTATCAAACGGGGAACAATTCCCCCATAAAACGAGCAAGTTATTCTACAAGGGTTTTACTTTTACATCTGACTTCTCTCGTCTATCTACCAAGATCTTCCAATCCATAATTAATAGCACATATCTGATGAAAATCCCCATGCTGACTCATATCTGTTTTGGGGATACGCCAATCTAATCCATAATACCGTTCCAATAATACCTCACTCTTCTGTGGAAAGTTTAAGGCAAACTGTCCTTGATAAACATACCGTCGTTGTGTCGGATATACATCAGTCTGATAATGTTTACATCCCATATATTCCCCACCAAATAACTTATCATCATGTTGATCTTTACCAAAGTATATATCAAGGTATGGGAAACCACGTGAACTAAATGGACGTACCTCACCGTTATGTCTTACAGGAGTTGGTATCTTCCACTTATTTAACTTACCATCTGCAAAGTTTGATGTTATACACATCCGCGGAAAACCACGTAATCGTTTACCCATCTTTGGATATATCAATTGTAATCCTGTACTTTGTGCATTCCATAATTTACTCATGACATATAATGTTTGTACATTTTCAATGACAATATCATTATCAATCGTCCATGGAATTACCAACTCATTCCGTATCAAACCAAGTAATGTACCAAAACCAACAAAGTAATTTATACCAATGTTTGACATTTCAGTATCAAATGTATGTAACATGTCACGTAATATATGTGTACAGCATGGTGGCTCTCCATTCGAGTTATCATAATTGGTTAAATGTACATTATTACACTTTTCAACATCACTTGTACATTGAAAATCAATACATGAATCCATACTATTGGAATGTAGTTCATCATACCATAGTAGATCATCTCGAATTGTTGAAGTTGGAAACTTTGGATCACCGCCATTGTTTGATATGGAGGAGATATCAATGAATGGATACATTGTGGGCTCGTGATGTATATCAATTGTTTTTGGATCGAAGACATATGATAATTGTCGTACTTCCTCCTTCTTATCTCCCTGCAACTCATTCTCCACACCTGCCGTCTCCCCTACTACTGCTGAGGATGAGGAGGAGATGCCATTATCTACAAGCTGTCGTTCTCGAGTACTACTACTAATACTGCTACCTAATCGTTTGATGGCATTTTGACTCACTGATATCGTACGGCGACGGACTGAATAATACAACGTAAATAAGAGAGTTGCGGCTATGAAGGAGTGTATTTGTTGTCTATCTGAGGTAGTAGGAGACCACATTGTTACGCTATATGTTCGTAGTAGAGTTCAATAGTCAATAGGTGAGTATAGATGATGAGAGCTTTCCAAGTTCATATTATTCAAAAACACATAACGTTTATGATGAGACTCTTTAATACACTCATAATATTATTCATCACTCTAATCAGCAGTAGCAGCGTATCATCCACCAAAGTCGAGAGCTGTGATGATAGTACTACATGTCAAACTACTAATGCTAATTCTGATTGTCCACCAAGTATGTTTTGCAAGGAGAATAGTGCAGGACCGTCGACTGATGGTATATGTTGTTTTGGTGGCTATTAGTATTAGACACGATGAATGACGAGAAGAATAATAGGTTGACAAAATACTATGACAGATATATTAGGGTTAGGGATAATGTTTAAATTAGTCAAAGTTTCTGCAGTGTTGACCTCTCTACACATACCTTACGGATGTTGAGTTTGGTTGAGTTATTAATTGTTGAGATTTGGGTTCATTAAACGAACAAGAAGGAGAAGACGTATGAGTATACAATCTCAAGTATTAGTATCATCAACTTGCAAACAATGATCCTTTGAAGTATGTTTCTAACAGTACCATATCTATAATATTAATGTATTGCAAAGTCAAAAACAACCCAACTACTATTGAGAGATGCATTCTCTTTTATTCTAGATAATGTTCATGTATGTAATCATATAATCTGATATCTAATGTTATATTTATATAATCATTTAATCGTCATCGAGTAATTCGATAACTTCCGAACTAGAACTTTGTCGTCGTGGAGGAGCAGCAGGGAGTACTTTACTGGCATGTTGTGTCGTCGAGTTGCTAATCCTACGCGGTGGAACATTCTGACCATTTGTATTACTTGGAAACCTCTTGTTAACCGGCAAATTGGGAACGAAGTCTTCTAAGAACAGGTTAGTAAAGTCCTCATCCTCTGCAAAGACAACTCTGACAGGTGGATTATTCATCATGGACTTCATTAACATGAGAACTTTATTAAATGGGGCGTTGTGGCTGTGTTTTAATTGAACAAGTATATGATAGAGATGAGATCTGGCATTAAAATATGGTACAACTAATAATGAACAAGATACAAACACTTACGGGATCATAAATTCATTGCAACTAGCAATAATTGAGCCAATCTTGGGGTACTGATTGGTCACTTGAGCTGCTTGGTTTTGATGAGCTTTCACCACAACACGACCATTACAAGAAACCATAATGAGACCATAGTTTGGGCCGGGATATGTCACGGTGTATAGACGGAGATTATTGAATTGAACTTGTGGATCAATCTTGAGTTTGGCTAGGACTCGTCCAGATTCTTGGTACCGTTCTCTTACATTTGCAATTGTTTGTGGCTTGGCATCTTCCTCTTCTTCATCGTCTAGTAGCTCAATCACCATTTCCGATGATGATGCAGCAGTTTCCGATGTGGCGGCGGCTTTACTATCCGAGGGAGGAGATTCGCCACTGGCAGTATCGGCAGAAGGCTTCTTCTCATCAATATCAGGATCATCTTCCTCTTCCTCATTCTTGATATTAAGCATATCTTCTTCCTCATGTACTAATTCATCTATTTCTTTCTTCAATTCACCATCGATATCAATATCATCCGCATCAAGCAGTTCACCAAACACATCTTCTGGTGCCTTCCTCTTCCTAGACTTTTCATCACCCTCCTCAGATTCGGTCTTGAGAACCTCATCATCAGCCTCCTCGTCCTCTAGTTCACGCTCCAATGCAATACCCATATTCTCCTTCCCTTCCACGAACTCTCCAAGATCTCGAAACTTCTTCTCAATTAGCTTCCATAGTACCTCATCCAATGTGCCTTTGCCAATGAAGTAGAGACATCTTACACGTGCTTGTTGTCCGATTCGATGACTGGTGTAGAAGATAAGAAGTTATGTGTCAGAATTCATGAACAACTCAAACAGGGATACAAAGGGCAGACAATCGAATAGAGAACATCTTCTTACCATCGATCTTCGGCCTGAATCATAATAGCCGGTGTCCAAAAGAGTTCGGTGAACCAAACAGTCGAAGATGCCGTTAACGTAACAGCCACACCTGCCGCCGTAATACCCAGCATGGCAATTCGAACAGATGGATCAGTTTGGAACCGTAATATCTGTTCCTGCCGTTCCCTTGGATTAGTTGATCCATCAATACGGATGTACTTCGTCAAACTATCAGACCTATTCGACAAACCCGCTCCACTACTAATTTGATTCAGTACATCTAAATGATGTGCAAAGATACATAGTTTGCCCTTGGTTGGATCAGCTAACCAACTTTGTAACATCTTTGTAATACGAGCCACCTTCGACCTTCCGGTGATGTTGTATAGATGATGAAGTACCTCCTTTTGATGTAATATACCATCCTCACCTGCCACTACATGCTGTGGTTCTAACACGGCACCGGCAGGATCATCAGGCGGCTTCTCGTGATGATGCTGTCTTGCCAACTTGCCAAGTACACCCTTCCCTTGACGGAGAAGTTGCATATAGGTACGAAATTCATTCCGTAAGTGTTCATCTTCGACCTTGATGTATGCCTTTTCACGAATCTTCGACGGCAAATTCTTGAGTATATCAGCCTTCATCCTCCGAATCATGACAGTGGAAGTTAGAAGAGTATGAAGTTCGGCAAGGCGTGCCTTTTCACCCTCCTTGCCTTTGACATACTTGGTCGTAAACTCCAATTCGTCACACCATATACCAGAATTCGTTTCATTCTCAACTACCATACCATCCTGTCTTCGACTCCCCAATACAGACAACTGTGGCCATAACTCACTAGGTTTGGCTAATGCAGGTGTGCCACTTAGTAATAAACACCGTTGTGCAGCCTTCAATATTGGTAATACTGCCTTGGTACGTTTCGTCGTCTTGGACTTGAGTGCATGTGATTCATCCACAATAATAGCAGGGAACATACCCGGGAAGATACGATTCGATGCAACGAGGTTAACGATTAAGCTGATGGAACAAATAACAACACGTGTTGATCCGTCATGCTTGAGTATGTAATCTTTACCCGACGTTAATACATTGATTTGATTATTCCGTAACATTGCCTCTTGATGATTAGTATGATTTGTTGCGGTGGTGGCAGTGGCCGAGGATGAGACGACTTCTCCCATTTCTCCCGAGGTGATAGTAGCAGAAGAAGTTTGATCAGCAGCCAACAATTTACTTTCGTTACCCATCCAATGGCGTAACTCCGCCTCCCAATGATATCGTGCCGTACTTGGACATAGGACTAATAATGGCCAATCATCAGTCATGTAGGCACTCATTGCCGCGATTGCCTGAACAGTTTTGCCTGTGGAAATGGAAGAATGTGGTATGTTTGTGAGAATATAAATCTTTAATCAATCAGTACACAAGGAAGATGATATCAAAGACGAACTAAAACAACATACCAAGTCCCATCTCATCAGCCAACAAAGCTCTACCATCCTTATCCAAAATAAATTCCACACCAGCACGTTGATATGGTGCCAATGCCTCACAAACCACTCTACTAACACCCCGATCCAATAATTCATTCACAGTAGCATAACTCTTCTTATCCATACGTTCACGACCTAATGTAGCGGCACGTAATTGTTCCGATGGTATACCATCGATAACATTTTGTGGAAATGAATGTAGATATGTCATTAGTGTATGATATGCACCTAGGGGTATACGCCATTTACCCTTTCCGATGTTATCGGCAGTGCCTTCTGTATTGTTATTGGCAGCAGCAGCAGCCTTGAGGATGGGATCGTCAGGAGTAATACCACCATTCTGTTCCTTTTCATATATAGCACCTTTTCTGCCATTCTGACCTACATGTTCCTTGGCAATTTTCTTAATTTGTGCACGTAACTTATTCATACTCATACTATTATTATTTGATGACTGTTGTTGTTGATTATTATAATTGTATGCACCACCACCATAATTGTAATAATCTAAAGTTTCAAATTGAATTGTAAATTCCCACATGTTGATTAAACTTAATGTTAATCGTTTACGTGTATTCGTCTGTTGCTGTTGGATTGGTTGATACTTTGTTGATTTGGGTAATATATCTGACCATGTTGGTGTATGATTTGATGGCATTTGTATATATGTAACTTGTGGGGGTACGGACGATGGAGTTCTTGCTGTTGATCCTCCTCCATTTGCCGCTAAGTAATTACGATATTGCTGTTGGGTTTGTTGTAGACGATGATTTTGTAATTCAGCTGATAATCCTCTTGCTTGATTATAGGAATCCACATATGACTGTGGTGGCTTCTGTGGCTGATGGACTATCCCACCATTCCATGCTGGTGTATTATTCATTACTACTCCTCCTGTTGCCTGCTGAGGTGCCGTTGTGATTGATTGAGAAGAACTAACTTTACTCTTCTTCTTCAATGGATTATCCACAATTTCAATCTCATCATCGTCACTCCATGATCCCATCCCTAATGAAATTACCTCATCGTTCTTTTGACTGTCATGTAATTCTTTAGGCTGATCTTCCGTATTATTACTGGGTTGGGATTGTTGCTGTTGTTGAAGGGGAATTGGTTGAGACACTTGATTATTGACACCTTGACCACCCATGGACTGTTGGATTGGCAAAGTGTTAGCAGCATTTGTAAACGGATGTGCCAAATGTTGGATTTGAGGCTGAGAAGAAGTCAATGGCTGTTCAACTCCGCCCGACGTAGACTGCTGTATCAAACTCCTCTGAACAGCTAACTGAGAAGATGAAGATGACATGTATGGCTGTTGCATTAATTGAGCTAACTTGCTCTGCTGGTGAGTCTGCTGCTCCTGCTGTTGTTGTTGTACTTCTGACGCTTCTGCCGCTGCCATATTGTCTGCCATTTTGTTAATATCATTCATCTGTTTCTCTGTCATAAATGTCTGCGGCCGTTCAACCTCGTTATTAACTGGCAATTGCTGATTATTATCATTCGAATAATTAACCGAAAT
>Ga0214480_100685_pt1 | contig 16663 bp, 11 predicted proteins | sample M1_20Mar14CPVII9_3_FD_165042 | JGI IMG/M metagenome (GOLD analysis project Ga0214480, IMG submission 165042) | Marine eukaryotic communities from Monterey Bay, California, United States - M1_20Mar14CPVII9sort6BwellE17 | ecosystem: Environmental > Aquatic > Marine > Unclassified | place: USA... | reverse complement strand
GGATATTACCCTGGTGACTCAACAGTTAATAAGATAGTACTCACAGACACTTCAGATAAGATGCTAGAGAGAGCAAAGGAGAAGCTCAATTTCATGTCAACAAAAGAAAGAGAAAGATACGACGTAGTTACAGCAGATGCAGCAAATTTAACTTTTGAAGATAACTCGTTTGATACAATTGTAGATTCATTCGGGTTATGCTCATTTGATGACCCTGTTAAAGTATTAATAGAATTACAAAGGGTGTGTAAACCAGATGGAAAGATCTTATTACTTGAACACGGAAGAAGTAAAACATACCTTGGACTTAGTGGCTACTTAGATAAACATGCAGAGAGACATGCCAAGAATTGGGTGAGTGCATTACTTCTTGGGTGATGTGTCTCATACACGTATGTATCTGTTCGTTTGTCCTCACTTGTTATCCTCACTATTAGGGATGTTGTTGGAATAGAGACATAGACCAAATTGTAGAAGATGCGGGGCTAGAACTTGTGAAGAAAGATTGCTGGCACTTTGGCACAACTTACTACATAATTTGTAGACCTAAATCTAATTAAACTTTTGATAATATGGAAGTCTCAGATCGAAGCACACTTACTAACTTAATCCAACTACTAGCTAGAGTAGCTACCTCTGTCAATTTGCAGTCTCACTCAAACATAATCCAATTTACCAATTTACTCTCTATACATTCACTAATCAACGGGTTGTGTTTTTGGGGTACTATCCAATGATATTTGTAACTTGCACTCGCTTATTTGTCAGAGTTGGGATCATGGAAGTGGAATTTAGATGCACCCAAAACATTCATTACTGTGTCGAAGATACCGAATTGTCCAGCAGTGAGTGTACCAATCATAACACAACGAGGTAAAAGACCAACAGTACATAAGTTGACGAAACCAACTTCCTTTGCAATGTTCATCAAACGAGTCATCATGGGTCCATCGCCACCAGCACCAGCCTTATTAATCTTAGAAAGTAATGTATCTGCTGGATGAGAAATGATAGCAGCAGCAACTCCTGCAATAACACCTGAGGTCAATGAAACTCCAAGGTTGGTAGAAGAACTAAGTTCAGAGGGAGTCTTTCCCATGGAAGCGTAAATAGAATCAGCTGCCTGTCCCTGGACGGCAAATTTAGCCATTGTGTAAGGAACCTGCTTGGCAAGGATGGGGAGGAAGCCAGAATAAAACCCTCCAATACCATCAGCCTTTAACATTTTTCCAAAACCATCTGCTAGACCGTCACAGAAATCGGGGTCAGATACAGAACGGATACGCACGGCCTCCAAAGGACAAAGGAAGATATCAGCAATAGTTTCAGCAGCGGCAGCAGCTCCCAAATAAATACCAGTCTTGTTCTCCCAAGCCTTTTCTTCTCCCATAGATTCAACAGCCTGAATCTTGAAAAATTCTACACCACCAAACTTAAACCAACCTTGGACGAAGTATCCGAATGCAGTGGCGCCTAATCCAGTGGTTAATGCCATAGCACCTTCCTCGGCAACTACCTTACGCATACCACCAATTAATCCAGAGTTGTATTTAACAGGGTCTAATTGAACACGAGTTTTAACAACATCCACTGGACATAGTGCACCATGAGTAATAGAACAACAGATACCTCCGGCGGCGGCACCCTTTAGGTAGTACATTAAATCATATTTTTTCCCGGCCGGTGAAGGGGCTAGGAGAACTGATCCTGGAACAGAAGAGGCAGACATGATATGGTTTTATGGTATAATAATAGGGCCGTTACAAAACGTTATCTAATTACGTTGCAAATTTATGTGGTGGAAAATTTCTTCCTCATTGGCTCTCGGTATCCTTTATGGTATCCTTGCCGCCATATACATAGAGTGAGGTACATTAACTCACATAACTTTTACATAGGAGAGTAGCTTGGCCTGTTTCCCTCTTCATTATGTGCCTATGTATTTCATCTGTGCTCCCCCATCATAGATGTGCATAAGATAGCATTTGGTATGAGGTCTTGACAAAAAGTATTGAATATTATGATGAGAGACGATTCAGAGAGGCCCTAGTGTTAGTCTATCGTGTTTTAGTCCAAAACTTTGAAACATCTTTATACTTCTCATAAGCCTTTGATATTCCACAATTGTTTGCCTCGGCAAAATCAATTAACGTTTGAACACCAACCTTTGACCTAACACAAAGTCCTTGTGGTAGATCTGGATGCTCCCAATAACGATCAATGTGATTAGTGTCGCCACTTCTCTTGACTGCTTTGAGGCTCCATCCGGCAGGAATCTCGGTTACTGTAGTCTTTCGTACACGAGGCGACTTGGATTTTTTGGCCGATCCAGTTGTGATCTTCTTCTCTTTGATCTTATCTTCCTTGTTCTTAGCCGACTGTATATTACTCCGCCTGAATCGGCGTTCTTCCACCGCATAATCCAGCTGAGCAATCTTTGCGTTTTCTTCGCTTATTCCAGCAGGGTCATCAACTTCATATGCATATGCTACAGGGAGGGATTCGACTACATTTGTAGAAAAATCAGATTCATGGAGACCCTCAAGTGGCTCTGAGGATACTTTGGCTTGTGCTTCAGGCAACTTTTTCGACGCCTTCGACACTGATGGTGATTCAAAGCTTACTTCTTTGTCTCCTGTCCAGCTTTCGATGGCCTTGCTTAGTGTATCCTTCAACTCGCTGAGTATATAGTATGTCTTACCATCATTGGAAGTAGCCTGACGAGTCTTGGCAAAAGCTTCCTGTACAATAGATGATACTTCCTGACTGGCTTTGTCTTTGGAGACTATCTTCTTGCCCTTATCTGATGCTCGAATAGATAATGAGGATTGGGATGATATGGCAGGGAAGTTCAACAGCTCTTTTTCCTTATTTGTCTCTTTCCGAGCCTTCTTACTACTCTTTTTTGAGGATTGTTTCACTTGCCCCTCCTTTGATTCCTCACGTGGCCTCTTGGTACCAGTAGACTGCTTCTTCTTTTTCGGCTTCTTCTTCTTACTTTCCACAACAATTGTCGGAGGGTCAATATCCTTATCCTTGACCACTTCGGAAAGCTCTTCCCATTTCTTTAATGGTACACGATCCTTCACATATAACCTAGATTGATTGGCAGAGAATACCTTCTTACACTCCTCGCTAAGCATTTTCAGATCCTTCTCTTCCATTGGAGGGGGTATAGTATCATCAAAATCAAATGGTCCTACCAATCTCGTCGTTGTATCAAACAAATCTAACACATCTGCCCCTGTTATGTTGAGTAGAAGGAGAGTCGAATGGAAGAGGAGTTTGAATGTTATGAGAGAGATGATTAGAAACTAGGTCGAGGAAATCATACTTATACCCACACAAACAACAAATGTAAGTGATGTAATTATCTACTTACATGTCGTATACTTGTCAAAATTAGGATGATATTCCTGTATAAGTCGTTCTTCCCCATCACTCTCAACATTCGTATTATCACTACCGGAAACGGCATCCTGTGAATTATTGAACTTATCCTGTCGTTTCTGTTGAACTAAATCCATTAATCTTTGAATAATTGCCTTTGGAGTATTCGGTTGAAACTCCTTCCATTTACCAACTTCCATTTCTCCCGCCTTATTGATATGATACTCATGAAATTCCAACCAATATCGACTTTGATTATCAGCCTTGGGTTTCATCATCTTGGCAGAGGATATACCATTTTCGAGTTTATTCCCCGTTAACAGTATGCCTTGATCATAACTAGCCTTCATATAGAATTCAACATAGTATTTACCAGTAGATTGACATTGTTTAGTTTCATCACTGCAAGTCTTACATGTAGTCAAGTCAACCCTTACTAGACACCATTGGAATTCTCTCTCCTTATTATTAGATGTACTCTTCTTCTTTGATTTGTATTTATCATTCGGATATGAAATAAAGAAGAGCTTATCACGGCTATTTTTAATCTGTTCATATAAATCTTGCGGTGTTTCTACTACTTTAGATTCTTGAACAACCGAAGGAGGCGGCTGTTGTTGTTTTGAAGATGGTGTTTTAGGTACCCTGCGGCTCTTTCTACCTTCAGGTTCGTCCAACTCCATATTATCATCAACTGACTTTGGTGGTAGAGAGGTAATACTAGTATCATTTTGCTTCTCATTGCAAGATGTAGATGTACTACTTTGCTTCTCATTGCAATCAGTTGGAGGAGGTGCACTTTGCATTGTAACATCAATATCATTTACTTTTTCTCCACTATCCTTAGATTGTTGATCAGCCACCGCCACCACTGTCATCACATCATCTTTATCAATAATACTAGACATATTGTTCTTCTCGTCTAAAGACTGGTTTGCTCCTACTATCCTTGGATATATCGGTATGATAAATGATCTTTGATGTGAATTGTGCATAAATTATGAGAGTGTAAGACCGACTGCACAATAATACAATACTCCAACGACGACTCTGCCTTATAAGGATTAATATATTTCGGTGGCATGCTACAATTTGGTGTTCAATATCTTCCAATAATCGGGGTCATATAATTTAATGCTATATTCATATACATAATTTATATCAATTTGTGGTACCCCGAGACGTTTTTCATCGTCCGGGAAATCAGATCGCAAAGATTGATGAAGAAGTGAAGGCTGATTGGTCCATTGTTACGGTTAATATACCCACCAGTTATACCTGATACCTCTCCAACATGTCTACTGATACTGAATTCACAATCCGTGTAACGGGCGCAGCTCCGCCGTCATTACCAACAAAAGGAAAGAAGAAAGCAGCTTCTAAAAAAAATACTGCATCTCAACAACAACAAAGACGATATAATATGAGATTACGTCCATCAACATCAATAGATCAATTGCGTAAGGATGTGTATGCACTATTTAATATACCCACTGATCATATTAAATCATATCAAATGTCGTTTCTAAGTGGTTTCCCACCAAAAGAATTACATCAAACTGGTAAAGCAATAGTACATGAACTGGGTATACGTCCAAATGAATCTATTACTATTCGGTTTACATTGGTAGATAGTAGTGGTGGTGGTAGCACTGCAAAACAACCAACAAAAGTAAAGCAGCAACAATCTAAACCAGTGGAGGAAGAAGAAACAGCAGCTGCTGCATCTGCAGGGAGACAAAAGCGTGCCTCGGCAATGGCAGCAACTGCATCCTTCAAGGATGTAATAGCAGCACAAGATGCAATCATGAAGAACGAGAAAAAGAAATCTCCAAAGAGAAAAACAACAACATCTTCAGGTAATATTAGCGGATTCAGTAATGCTGCAAGTACATCAAGTAAGAAAAGTAAACAACCAAAGAAGGTAAAGATGGAAGGATCAGGATACAGACTGTCAGATGGTAAATCATTTGCTGGATCATCTCCATCCAAGAAGAAATCAACTGGCAAACAGAAAGGAGAGGCAATGTTTAAAAGTGAAGATGATGTTGCAAGTAAGTTACTTTCTTCCTTTGGTGGTAGTGGTGGTGGAGGTGGTAATGTAAGCAAATATCTACGATCGGCAATGAAGGGTGCTGTTACTAAATCATATGAGGCATCTCGTGCTGCTGTTCGTGTTACTGCTGTTAATGCAGGAGAGTATAGCTTTGAGAAAGTCACGGGTGGTAGTTTAGTTAATGGAGGTACAGTGTTGGGAACAGCAAATGATGATGAATCAAGTACTCCTGATAACGGTTTAGGAAGGACATTGTATACAGTCCAATATTCAAAGGGTATGGAGGGACGGGGTCGATATGATGAACAAGTTGAAATTATCGGTTTAGTAGCTCTCAAAGCTGTTTTGAATCATGTATATGACTCATCAAATGGTACTGGCGAAGAAGAAGATGAAGTAGGTGGAGCAGGAAGTCAAGATGGAAGACTTCGTCCTGTAATGATTGCTCAATTATCACCAAGGGCCTTTTGGTCTTTGGTTTTCCATTGTAAAGAATCTGCACAGGCATCTACATCACCTCTATCAGTGGATGACATGCTACGGACAACATTACCTCAACTTGATTGGTCTCATCTTGAAAGAGGAGGGAGGAAACGAGTACTCAGCGAGAAGGCTAGAGAAAACAAAAGACAAACTGAGTCTACCATTGCTCCTGATGGTAATGCAGCACATAACAATGGAGATCAAGAAACCATGGCAATTGAACAATTAGCAGAATCAGCATTAGACTCCGCCATGGCTGGGAATAAAGAAGAAGTTGTATTGAATGAACGAGAACGAAGAGCTAAGGCAGCAATGGCTCGATTCAGGACAGATGAAAGAAAACCACCAGTATCAACATTAACAGCAACCAATGGAGAAGAAGATATGTCTATTGGTGATGATTGGACATTAGTTACTCCCGTTGAAGATGATATTGATGAGCTCATTGAATGTATCTTGGAAGGCAGTGGCGAGGGATATGATGACGATACGGCTAAAGCCTGGGCAACCGTCCTCGTGAATAGTGTACAAAATTGGAGAGTACTGGCAAATTCTGATTCCGAATACATCAAATCGATTTTATCGAAGAAAGATTGTCCCACTACTACAGTTGAGATTATCCAGGGGTGGATAGATGCTGCCCAAGGACGTGCCTTGGAGGAAATTATGCTTGAAATACTTGATGGATATCAAGATGCATTAGATGTACTTCAAGACAAGGCTAAATCGAGTAGTCCAAGGGATTTAGTATTCTGGAAAGTTCGTCCAGAGATATTGGCTGATTCAATAAATAGTGATACATCGAAGAGTTGGACGCTAACAGATGTAAAGAAGTGGATTAAGAGGGCAGAGATTGCATTGGGTATTTGTACATGGCTCGAGCAATACACTTCTGGTGGTCTAGTGAATATGTAATAGTACTTTCAATCAATATACATATCTAATCAACTGCATCATTATATTCTAGAAAACTAGGTTTTGTCATATATAGTCTATTGAGAGCATCTGCTTTATTCCCCCGTTTTCAATTTCTTTGATTGATGCTCGTGTGTGTCATCTTCATCGTCCCCAGCAGCAACTCGTTCACTTTCTTCCTGTAGTTTACTTCCTCCTGCCCACACACCAGCAGACGGAGTTGGACCATAATCGTCATCGGAGTCATCGTCAGTCTCGCTATCCCCATCTCCTCCACCGCCTCCACTTGCAGCACGTTCAGCCTCTTCTTCTTCTTTTAATCTCTTTTGTTCAAGTTCCTCCATTCTTTTTTCTCTGGCTACTTGTACAGCAGCTAAATTCTGTCCATACTTATTACCAAATATATTCCGTGGCTGTCCCACACCTGATGCACACCCTCTACAACCAGTGGTAGGATCCTGCGCAGTTAATTGTTCAGGTGACCGATCCTTCAACGGTACTCTACATATACTTGTAGTGCCGAACTTATAATTATTCGAATTAATAACATACGTCGAGCATAATCTTTCATATCCCGTCTTTTTCCATTTAGCTATTAACGCCGCATCCACTAACTTATTTTTAATACAGTAATCATATACCTTTTTCGAAATTTTATGATGTGTGTAGTACATATCGTAGACATATCGGGAACGTTGCCAATTAATTTGATGTACTGGCCACATACTTTCGGTGTTACGCTTGCCTGCATTGGATTCACGAACTTTATCACGTAGTTCATTCTCAAGGGCTGATAGAACTGGTGCCAGATAGTTGAAACCTTTGTATGCAATTATGATGTTATGTACACAAAATTATTGTTGTTTGCAGATTGTTAATTTGTAAATGCAATATTATTGTGCAGAAGGAAGAAAACAAAATTTTAATATTGCAAAGAAATTGAAAGGTACATAGATATGATCAGCATATGATACGCACCCTTTGGAGGCTTCTTGTTCTTTGGATCCCAGCGATTAGATGACATTATACTTTTTAATCAATACAAACACAATAGAAGAGCGCCCAACACAAATCTCAAAGTATGTTGAGGTCTGAGGTAGGTTAGAGGTCAGCTCTTAAATGAGTTTATATTTTACTAAGAACCTACCTAAAATAGTAAGGGGGGTAGGTGTACAGAGTATAGTACAGAGTAAATGGTCGGTAGGTAGTGATTCTGTTGATTGTACTAATATGTTATGATTAGGTATGGCGGCAGTAATTCCCTTCTTCATTAAAAGAGAGAAATAATATGCTTTACTTTGTGAACATCATATTGTTATTGTTAGTGCACCTGGTACTTGTTGATGGTATCAATGACCTTCCCACATCTTCAGAGGAGTTCATTGCATCCTATACTTGCAACAGTAATGATGTACTGAAATTACTTGAACAACAAGAGGAAGGAGGTTTCTTCAATTGGGTTGTGGCAGCTCGTCATGCAACACATCAATCGGGATGGGAAGTAAACATCACATCTAGTGAAACCAACGATACTGACAATAGTAATAAGTATTATGCACGGGTATTTGATCTATTGAATTACTCGAGAATAAATAATCTACTTCCAGAATCTATTGGCGTAGATGAGATTTGTCACAAGGGAATGGAAACACAATATCAACATGATTTGAGTGATGATAATGATATCGAGAAACCAAATAAGTACATTCCTTCAGAATCATGGACAAATCTTTGGAATGTATGCCATAAGCAGCTCTCTTCTTATGAACGTTTATCGTCAACTTGCATAGACATACCCGGAGCAGTTGTTAAAAGCTCTGCCGATAAAGCTAACAATCCATGCAATAGAAAGTATAGAATGGTAGACGGAGCACATCGAATATGTTTACGAAAGTATCTGCTACTTTTATTACATGGAGAGTTAAGTGAGATCGAGTATTTGAATGAAAGCATTAATATGCAAAAGAAACAGCTAATAGAAATCTACAATCAGAGTATGTTCATTGTTCTAAATCAAACTGTATTCGAGTCAATGCTAATGGATGACGATCCACACACAACTTGGGCACGAGATAAACCCTTCTTGGTAAAAGCTATTACTCATGACTTGCAATTGGATTGGAAAGAGTGGATGGGACGAGTAATGAACCGAGTTGATGAAAGGAAAAGTAATTTTACATTATCAACCAGTAATCAAGACATGTCAAGAGATGAACTATGATTAGACAAAGATCATAGTCTATACTAATCTTAGCTACACTATGTACCGCAGCAACTCTAAGCTTGGATGCAACCAGTATCATATTTTTGACAATCTTGATTAGGAAAGAACACTTCACAACAAGATGCATGATCAGAATAGAACATCCTCTCAATCAACTGCGGGCTAGTCCATGCATCTACAATATCTTCATTATTAGTACACCCATCGTTGTTCATCTTATGAACATGCCAGCCGTACTTGCAAACTTCTCCTGTCTTGTCAATTTCTGAATCCTCTTCCGGTGGTGGCATTGTAACAGGATCAGTGATATCACCACCACCGCTATCAGATGGACTATCACCATTATCATCATCATCTGGTGCACAAATGTCATATATGACACAATCATCGGTAAAGAAGGCATCACAACATGCTTGAGCGGTAGGATGAAACATTTGATCTTTAAGATGTGGCATTAACCAAATTTCGAGGTAGTTATCATTATTCGAACAACCGTCGGTCTTGATATGATCAACATGCCATCCCAAGCCTATACAATCGACAGGCTTTTTCGTAGGACTTCGTGTCGGTCGTTTAGTCGGATCAGGTCCGGTTGGCTCAGACGAGGAAGGTGAGAATGTAGGCCATTCTGTTTGTGATGGTTTAAATGGCGAAGGCTTCTTTGTTGGGACTTTACTTGGCTTGGCACTTGGAGCTCGTGAAGGTGTTACTGTACTCGGAGATAATGTCGGAGGTGGCGGAGTTGGTCCAGGTGTTTGATTAACATCCGCTTTGGATAAACAAGTATCATACTCTAACCAGTCGAAACGGCAGCATTCATTCAATGTATTGAAGAGATTTGGCTGGAGAGGACCTTCATTCCCATCATTGATACAAGTTCCTTTATCCAAGCTGTTAACAATTGCAAGTGAAATTGGAGAAGGATTGATATGTTAGAAATGGAAGGCTTCATGATTCATTCAACTAGTATATAACACTCACTCTGGGTAGTAAAGAAAGGCTACATGATCAGCTTGAACTATACAAGTCGTATAGTCCAACCAATCAAATGAACAACATTCATCCAGGCTGGGGAAGAGATTGGGTTGTAAGCCAATATCTATACCATCATCTACAGTTACACAAGACCCTCTATCCAAGTCAGGATAATACAAAGTTCCCATCATATTATGTGAACTAGGCGTTGGTTTCATACTTGGTTTTCTCGTTGTTGGAGATGTCGTAGGAGAAGTCGACATTGTCGGTGCTTGAGTATACATTGGATCCAAAATAACATCACTACTATCATCCATAACAATGAATCCCTCATCCAATGTCGATGATGCAAATGGTCCTACATATCCCATACTATTCATATCACTTATTATCATATTGTATATTGAATTGTAGGACATTGCTTCATCAAAGATGGATATTGCAGACGTTGATAATGCTTTACCAGAGTTTGAAATGTCGGATAGACAATCTTTATTACATGTGTATGATATATCAAAGTTGAATGTAAATAGTTGTTGTGGAGTTGTAGTTTGCAGTTGTCTTTGACGTAATCCTTTCGACTCTAGACCATCATCTCCTCCATAGTTTACATCTTCATTATTAATATCAATACCATCAAAGTTTACATTATTCACATTGACTACTCGAAACTCATCCTTTAGTACATCTTTCACTGCATTAGTAACCACATTTCGAATAGTTATCAAATGTTCAGTTGATGATTTGGGTATATATACATTACGAAAGTATAATTTACATGTAAACTTGACTAATATTGATGGTTCACTCTTCAAATCTCCGTTAGTACTACTAATGTCTGATAATGAATGGCCCAATTCAACCATATTTGAATGTTCTACACATATTTCAACTTCTAATTCTGGATAATTGTTCATACAACATTCATTAATTGATTTAGTAAAGAATACACTTGTTGAATCATACATGTAACTTGGTGCAGTAACATCTTTATTCAATATACAAACTACATTCTTTAATATTGGATAATATGTAAATTTGTATTGGTATGGGTTGACTATATTACCATTGGATGTTATTATTGTATTGCCGTCATTATTAGTTGGTGCTGAATCAGAGTTTTGTACACATGTTTTCTTTGGTACAGTTGGAAAATGGATACGACAACATTCACCAGATGTTATAGAAAAGTAAGTTGATATATCATTTTTCATGTAAGATGGTGCATAGTTACCATTGCCCAAACATTTATCTAAAGTATAATCTGGATAATAGACTGTAGTTAATGTATCATCTGGTATATCAGTTGGTTGCATTGTAGGTGGACCTAATTCTTGACTTAATTCCAAACATGTAGTTAATGATTCTTCATTTTGTTGGTTTGTCCATTGTTCATTTTGAAAATTGATAGTGCAGCATTCAATGTAGGTTAATTGCATTGTATTTGATGGATCATATAACATATATGTTGGTGGTATTTGTAGGTGGTTTGTTGTACAATGTGATGATGACCATAATGGATACCAATACGTTGTCTCGGCCTCTTCCTCTTTGTTGTTATTACTACTGCCATCTAACGCTACACCCTGTCCACTACTACTACCACTACCGCTATTCAAACAATCATCTAAATTCCAATCAAAATGTTCATTACAACAATCTTTCAACTTAGTATAAGTAACATCCCATTCATTCGGTATTTGACTTCTATCACACTTATACAATGACCAATTAGGCATATAATGTGATAACCCTTCATCTTCTGCATTATACTGTTCTTGTAATATATTGTATGCTTTAATACCTAATGACATACATTTTGACATGATGTGACGTAGTTCACTGCCGCAGCATTGTTTTAATGTAGTATAGCCTACTATTTCTTCATTGTTGGTGTTTGGATTGTATGGCAGTGGTGCATCATTATAACAAGTTTCATCAACATAATTTACTATATAAGGATATGTAGGCCGTGATGGTGATGGAGTCGGACCACTCACTACCTCTTCACCCTCTCCTCCAACTCCACCTTGTTGGTATTGCTCCTGCTGCCACTTATAATAATTAGTAGCATTTAATTTCTTCCCTTCTACTTCACAAGTATATGTATCCCATGAAAAATGTTTAATACAACATTCATCTAATGTTGTTGATGTACTTGATATTTCCCATTGTTGTGGTTTAGCAGTGTTGATACATGTTTTTTGAGGGTGGGATGGTAGGTAGGGATAGAGTGATGTTAGATATGATTGTGTAGATTGTAGTTTGCGTAGATTATCTCCGTTTGCTTTGTTGTTGTTGTATGACAGTAGTAGTAATATTATGGTAGCTATCATAGAGGGATGCATACTAAAAGTTGTTCTGAATGGTCGTCGTCTTCTTTTGTATTGCAATCGATCGTGTCGTCTATGTCTATATTGTGTTGCAATCGATGATTCATATGTCGCGACACATGTTATCATTGACGCTCTTGTCGGCCACCGCCGCTGACGACAACTGTTATTGCTCTCCATCATCATTATATCAGTATTAGGACGCTCGACGCCGCCATGTTGCTATTGCTAAGTCTACTAAGTGCTATTAAGAGAGGTCGAGGGCGCTATTCAAGGGCTTGACAAAAAGAAGATGAGGGGCTTATAATATAAGTTTTTATGAGTTGTGAGATGTAACAATAATTGTTGGTTGTCCTCTTTGTTAAGTTGTGTTGTGGCTATGGCACTACTATGAACTAAATTAATACATTGTAAGTTGCAGCAAGTCGAGTAGTTAAAGTCAATAATGATGCCCTTACAAATATCAAAACGCACCTTTGCAATAGCACTACTTTTCACCACATTCAACCATTTCCAGAATAAAAATAGTATACACTATGCAACTGCTACCCTTACAAACAGCAGCGACCCATTGCGTAAGCTACAAACACAACAACAACAGCACAATAACATGGGTCCACCACCACCACCCAAATATTACTACGATACCTCTGATGAAAAGTGCAAACTCGATGACGCGTCTCGTCCTTCATGGTTATTAGATACACAGAATTATACTGATGTACAATTATGTTGTTTGGATAATTCATGGAATGTAAATGGTTGTTTAGCTGAGTTTGGCAGCTTTGACACTGATGGTGAGGGCGCTCATAACAATGGTGAGGGGGATACCGCAGTCAATGGAGATAATAATAGTGACGGTATAATAGAATATTACTATGATACATCTGACGGCAAATGCAAACTCGATAGTCCATCACGACCATCGTGGTTATTAACTACACAAAATTATATTGATGTCAAGTTATGCTGTAATGATAATTCGTGGAACGTTGAGTTATGCTTGCTACACGCTGGCGCGAGTAATGATGATGGTGGTAGTATCAATCCCAATGGTGCCAGCTTAAATGAAAATAACGATATATCACCAACGACTTCAGAAGTAGATAATTCTATACCCTCAACCATAATAAACTTAACCCTTCAAGGCTCACTTCAACTACACTTACCTATAACATCATTATATCAATTATCATCATCTACATTGAAAATTGTCTTAACAAAAACATTCATACAAGTGTTACAATCACAAGAATGTAAGAAGTGGATTATAATAAATGATGAATTTGAAATTGATTTAGTGTCAATTGCTGGAATTAGTTTTAGTTGGCGTCGAAATAGAAGGAAGATGTTGGTTACTGCAAATGTAAATGAAGATAGTTATGGAGAAGAGAGTCATAATAGACAACTTTCATCAACGGGGTATGAATTGATATTTCAATTGACAGTACCATCCAAGTGTAACTCATTATGTCAACAACAACAAGAAGATGATGTAGCATTGGGTAGTATATCACCATACAATGAAATTAAGACATGTTTTGGCAATTCAATATCAAGCGGTAGCTTTGATTCAGTGTTTAATGAGATTGGTACCTCTATGAATCTCTTTAGTGATGTAGAACAACAAGCGTCTCAGGTGACAACATCTGTGTCAGATGGACAATTGACATATCATTATGCTAAACAATCATCAACAATTTATACATGGTCACCATCCAAAAGTCCAACAGATATACCAACAGTTATAACACTTTCACCAACGATATCAAATGCGCCTACTAACATGTATTATCCAGATATTGACAATATAGTCTGTCTTTCTTTATCAACATCTAATAATCAACAAATCAATGTATTCAGCTCAATTGAAGAGTGTTGCAACTTTGATTGGATGAACCCTGCCACAAACTATGATACTTGTATATCCAATAGTCAATTAGTGATAAGTGGTCAAACTAAGGAACCGACGAATCAGCCGACACAGCGTCCAACTCGTATACCGGTAGTTGATATGATTTATTATATTGATTTATCATTGGGTGTGTGTAAAGCTACATCTCCTGATGACAACAACAACAGTGAACAAGGAATCGCCACATTTGACACACCACAAGAATGTTGTTCTCATGAATACATCACATCATACGACAAATGTATAACATATATCAACACCTATCATTCAAATATTGATACTTCAAACTGTAAATGGCATCCAAATCCCTCTCAATTTGGCTACTGCACTTATTCCGAATCATATCCACAAAATTGGGATACTATACCAGATGTAATGTTATATAATACACATGCCTCTTGTTGTTTGGGTATATTTGATACAATGGATTGTTATCAAGAGTATAATTGTAATGGTATGAAGAGTGGTCCAACTCCGAATGGGTATGTAACGGAAGCTCCGAGTACATATATTCCTACTTGGAGTCCTGTTAATGCTGATGGTAGTATACCTGAACCGACGAGTCCTGTCCAAGATGATGCTCCATCACTACCTCAAGCTTCATCGGATCCAACAAGTAATCAAGATGACAGTGATAACAGCCAAGTCCTTGATGTAACATCAATAACAACAGAAATATCCGATTCATTCGAAAATGGCATCTCAGGAGACTGGCATTGGTCTACATCTACATCAAATCCATGGACAATCTATCAAGATGATAAAACTGATGGATCCCACTCAGTCCGATCAGCAACCAACCTAAGTCCAGGCGAGACATCCGACCTCTACATATCCATCAACTCAATAAACGGAGGAACATTAACCTTTGATCTCAAGTCTGATGTCAAAATGCCATATACAGGATGTTACATCAATATAGATGATGAAAGTAAGGGAGGATATACTTATCCAAAGCCTGAATGGGATATTGACAAGAGTATACCGGTAGGTAGTGGTGGTGTACATGTCATTATGTTTCGAACATGGGCACCAAACTATTCACAGGGTGGTGAGAGTGGTGTATCGGGTACTATTACTCTTGACAATGTTAGATTTATGCCTAATTTGAATTAGTGAAGAGACTTGAATCGACTCTATATGGTAGTATTAGTAGTCGTTATTTAGAGCTGTTCTTTCACCGAGCCAATCACTTTGCATGCCTGACACAGTGTTGATTGGCAACTACTGTTGACGTTTATGATAGCTTTGGAACAACTCTTACAAATCATGTGCTCATCGATCGAGCTTGAATACACAGATGGCGAGAGCAATGAATTGAATACCGCTTCGTCTATATTTGCTTCTACTGTTTCGGGTATCGTGTTGGTCTTCATAAACTCAGCAAAGAGGTCATGTGCATTTGGTGGTGTAGTTTGTACCGAGTTATACCATTTCTTTGACTTCTTCTCATTGCATTTGAATCCGAGTATTCCGTGCTCATAACAGCGTCCTAAGGTATATGCGGCAAAGTCTACAAAGAATTGTGCATAAGATATGTACAGGTAGTATAATAGAAGATGAAAAGGTAAGACTTACCTCGTGCTTTATCATTTGACTTTTGACTTGCAGCCTCAACTAAAAGTTCAAACCCTTCTTCCCAATCCTTTTCTACTCCTTCTTTACCAGTTATCAAACAATAGCCATTGTATGCATTGTTCATATCATTGTCCTGAGCTTCATGCTTCGTATTAGGAATATTTTCGTCTGCACTATCATGATTGAAATGCTCCCTTTCTTCAACCACGGATGGTGGTAGAAAGCTTTTGTTTATATCTTCACATTGAATCAAGTCTAGAATTGTCTCTGTAATTACGACCGAGTTGATCAAAAGCCTCCCAATTTCGGTTCCTAGCATTGGAGAGACGTCTCCATTGTCACGAATAAACTCTTCTATACATTGCCTACAATAAATGAATCCGTCCTCAGCGACCACATGATCAAGCGGAAGTTTATGGCATATTGGACAGAGGAATTCGATTGCAAGAGAGCTTGAATCCATGTTGCTGCTCTTTGTAGCGTCAAGTTGCTAAGTGATTCCACAGACATTGAAGCTCTCAAAGATACCTGAAATTTTCAGACAAAAGACTTCAACCAATCAAACTATTGTGGAGATTCATCAATTGAAGACAATCTAAGTGGTGGACGAAGGCAGTAGTAAAGCAAGTGAAGGTAGCGGGAGAGATGTCAGAATCTGACTCTGCTGTCCTTAACAAGATAGCCGCAGAATTGGTATGTAAACTGAGCTTGAAGCTACCAACGGACCCTGTTATTGCTAATGATGGCTGTATCTATGAGAAACGAGAGCTTGTTGCAAGCAATAGTGATAGCGG
>Ga0214480_100684_pt1 | contig 16673 bp, 13 predicted proteins | sample M1_20Mar14CPVII9_3_FD_165042 | JGI IMG/M metagenome (GOLD analysis project Ga0214480, IMG submission 165042) | Marine eukaryotic communities from Monterey Bay, California, United States - M1_20Mar14CPVII9sort6BwellE17 | ecosystem: Environmental > Aquatic > Marine > Unclassified | place: USA... | reverse complement strand
AATCCGAGATATTTTGATTGAATGATGATGCATCCATGAACATTCTATTCATATCAGTAACACTCGAGGTATCCCAACCATTGATATCCTCGTTAAACGTATCCATACCCTTAAATAACTCTGACATATCTGTAACACTTCCAACACACCACGAGTTCATCGGCCATCCATATGTTTGGGCAATCTCACATTCTTCATTATTTGCACAGTCTTGATCAACATATGCGCGAACTGCATTGTAAAGAATACCATTTAGGCCACCATCAGCGGCACCAAAACAACTACTGCTATCAGTATTATTATTGTTGTTGTTACTGCTACTGTTATTACTGTTGGAGGAAGAAGATAATGTAACACCAAGAACAATTGCAACCACCACAATAATAACTAGAACTGTAAGACCAATAACCAATACACGCTTCTGTTTCCACCATGGTATAGTTGGCGACACCGCCTCATCTTCAGCAGATGTTTGGTTTGTTTTATTATCAGTAGTTTCAGCAGGTGCGTCGGTAGTAGGTTCATCAGCCTCCTCATTCGAAATACCCTCTTCTACGACAACGTCATCCGCTTCATTGGTATTTTCGTTTGACATAATTAGTTGATGTGTATGGTATCGAGGTGTCGGTGTTTATTATTTTATTATACCTCAGTAAATGATATTATACCTCTACTACTGATATCGCACCTTATACGCGGCTTATATATTACTTATGTGGTGCTGTAGGGATTTATAGGGTGTTACTGATGTTGACAACAGATGTTCCATAGCAGACCTATTAGCTATCTATTTTGAACTAACTACCTGTACCATGTACCACTCAATGTCACATTGGCCAATTACTTGCTATTGTTATGTAGTCTGCCTTGCTGTTGTTAGCAATTTGCTAGGACTCTGGCGTCCTAATCACGGCGGATAGACCTGTCTAATTCTAATACAACCGACCCGAAGCCCCAGGTCATCAAATAGATAAAGCGGCACACCCAACATAAAATTAGACAGAACCCTCCTTTTGCAGGATGGAATTCTACATATTGGAATACATTACCGCCTATTACTGCTTTGTACCTACACTATTAGACTAATCTCATTCTAGGTAGACTACCACTTTAAGTCTAAGTCAAAGTCTAAGTCTCTAAAGAGTTCACCAGTTCACCATCTAAAACATTCACTCTTTAACTTTAATATCTATACCTCTACGTCTACACACTCTCACTCACTAATACTAATCACTATCCACACTAATATCACTTATTATTGACAATCAAAAGCACAAAAGGGACCTTTCAGTGTTTCATTTGGTGTATCTTGATATGTACAGCCAGAGCCAGTGAAGATATCAATATTATCGGCATCATTGTACGGGAAGCTATCTTGCCATGCACATAGATCTTGGTTGAATGATGAGGCACCCTCGAACATGAATGCCATACTAGTAACACTAGAGGTATCAAAGCTCGATACTTCTCGATTGAATGTAGTCGCACCAGCGAACATGAAGGTCATACTAGTAACACTCGAGGTATCAAAGTTTGATACATCTCTGTTGAATGAAGTGGCACCATTGAACATACCATACATATCAGTAACGCTCGAAGTATTAAAGTTTGACACATTTTGATTGAAGGAAGTTGCATCCTTGAACATACTTCTCATATCGGTAACACTCGACGTATCAAAGTTTGACAAATCACCGTTGAACAAACTGGCATAATAGAACATCCAATTCATCTTAGTAACGCTCGAGGTATCAAAGTTTGACAAATCTTGATTGAATAAGCTGGCTCTACTGAACATGAAGCTCATATCAGTAACGCTCGAAGTATCAAAGTTTGACACGTCACCGTTGAATAAAATCGTTCCACTGAACATGCCATACATAGTAGTAACTCTCGAGGTATCAAAATTAGTCAAGTCTTGATTGAATGAGGTTGCATCCCTGAACATACTGTACATATTCGTAACGCTTGAGGTGTTCCACCCATTGATGTCTTCGTTGAACGTACTCATACCATAAAACAAACTTGACATGTCTTTAACACTTCCAACACACCACGAGTTCATCGGCCAACCATATGTTTTTGCAATGTCACATTCTTTATCATTAACACAGAGTTGATCAACATACAAACGTACTGCATTGTAAAGAGCCCCATCTTTACCACCATCGTCTGCACCAAAACAGCCACTGCTATCAGTATTATTATTATTGTTGTTGTTACTGCTACTGTTATTATTGTTAGAGGAAGATAATGTAACCCCAAGAACAATTGCAACTACCACAATAATAACTAGAACTACAATACTAATAAGCAATTGACGCTTTTGTTTCCACCATGGTATCTCGTCTTCTGCAGATTTTTTCTTTGTATTATTATTATCAACTGCATTATCAGTAGTTTCAGCAGGTGCATCGGTAGTAGGTTGATCAGCCTCATCATTAGAAATACCCTCTTCTATATTGTCGACGACATCATCTGCTTTGTTGGTACTCATTTTTTTTGTTATCGGTTTATCAGTTGATAATATATCTCGATGCACTATTGCAATTAGACTATGATAGACGGGTGTATTAGCTGTTAGATCTAATGATTTGGAGTTGTAGAATAGGCTTCTATTGGTGTATATTTCTAGCGGCAATTGGTGGCGGAATTGATCGTATCCTCTTTTGGCGATATTGCTTGCTCGCTCACCCCACTCCAATTGGACTCCATGCTTCGTACAAAGCGTACTAAAAGGTAGGTACGGCTTTGCGAAGCAAAGACTCCACGGAAAAATCACAAAACTAGGGCTAAGTGAAATTTTTATTATTTTATTGCAATACACAAAATTAGATACCTTAAAAAAATACTACTTTTCACACATGGCTAATTTCTGTGATTATCTAAAATCAAATTTTGGCCTCGCGGGAATAGCCTTACTTAGTAAACGGACAACATTTCACGTACAAATATTGTCTCTCACGTTGGTGCGTAGGACGACATCGGATCTCATTCTACCGGATAATCCTTCTAAACTTAAGCTGTCCTATGCATATGTAACACATTTTCGGCGTTGGTGGGGCTGGTTCAGTATGTGTTTGACCATAAGAAACAGCCTTTGCAACAACAATATTCTGTTGATGTGATGTGAATAGTAGTGACTTGTTGATGGTATTGCTGACCACCAGATAGAAGTTTGACCATGGCTGCCTTTATCTATGTGTTGTATATATAGTGATTGAGATAATCTATACATATGAGCAATTCTAATATAGTATAACATATATAAAACATGCCTCACAACCAGCCCTAATTTGATATGATGTGCAATAATTAGTAGTGATATGTCAGCAAGGCTGCCGGCACCTAGACCATAGTTACACCATGGCCGCTGTTGTCTATTGATTATTAACATAATAATCGAGGTCCCCTTAATTGGATTGCAATGTTAATACAGTATAACATCTACTTTAGCTGCCTGCTATATATGCATCAACATGATGAGCCTATGATGGAGACACTAATTGCAATACAATATCTCAGCCTCTACTATACCTACATCCACCAAACCTTCAACCATACTGCTCTATAATACCATCTAAAGAGTTGTCTAACGGTAATAGTCACCAATCCTACTATAGCCGTCGGTGGAGACGTCGCTATAATAGGGCCTATTGCCGTAGTTGTGCACTAACAAAATTTAGGCAAAATATTACTACGTGGAACTTTTAGATATTTAGAAAGTCGATGTGATTTTTAGAAAGTCGATGTGATTTTTCTGTGGAGTCTTTGCCTTCGGCAAACGGTATCCCTTCCCCGTTTAGTCCGTAGCTAAGAGTCCAATTGGAGTGCGCTCACCCCTGATTGAGTATTGAGTATCTATCCGCGTGGTAGTACCTAAGTTAGTACATAGCAATCTAAGAGGCGGCGGCGGCATAGGGGGTCAAATGATGCAACATATTCGTCTACTACATCTCTATGCCAAGAAGAACTGTTCAGTATTAAATCAAGTCTTTCCCCGCCGTCAAATAATGCGATGCAACTCTTTCAATAATATCATTCTAGCAACTTCACTTCTCAATAACTTTTCTCGAGCAACATCATCTTCTTCTTCACCATCAATTATGACACCGCCATCATCTACTACTACTCAATCTCCTTCCTCGAACGGAGCTGATAATTATTGTCTACTTCCTCCAGAACATATGCAATCATACAGAGTAATCAATAATACAAAAGTTAGTACTGATTCCACTCTCTTAACAATTGCTTTACCAAATGAACGAATTACACTTGGATGGGAACCTGATATACCAACATGTATATCAATCTCCAAAACAGAAGAAGAGAGTGGTTGTATATTAAAAAAGAGTTATTCACCCATCTCACATCCATCACAACCTAATAACTTTCAACTTTTAGTAAAAGCCTATCCACATCGAATCGGTGGTGGCGTCGGGTCATACCTATGCAACTTACAAGTCGGAGATGAAATACAAGCAAAAGTAAAACCACAACGTATAATGCATAACCATCCACATGTACATAATCGATGGAAACATGTAGGTTTAATTGCCGGCGGTACAGGTATAGCACCATTGTACCAATTACTAATGATATTATTAAAAGATTGTACTTGTAAGGTAAATGTATTGAGTATTAATCGTGTTGAGGAGGATATATTATTAAAGAAGGAGTTGGATGATTTGGTGAAGGAATATCCGGATAGAGTTAGTGTTACATATTCATTAACTGGTAGTGATATGGGGGATACCGACAAGGGATATAAAAGTGGTAGAGGAGATACAAAGCTAGCTCTCGAATCGCTACCTCACCCAACATTAGGGAAAGATGTTATGATATTCGTATGTGGTAAAGATGGATTTGTTGAGCATTGGGGTGGACCGGTAGGACGTGCACCTAATAACGCGGATGGAACTAAAGGTAAGAAGATTCAAGGGGAGCTTCTAGGAGTATTGAGGGAAGCCAGATATGATGCTAGTCAGGTCTTTAAGTATTAACAATACCTAAGATACGCATAACTTCCCGTCTTCCCCGATAATGTCCCTGTTTAACATATAAACCCAACTAAGCAAGGTAGGATACTATTCAGATATCTTCTAATCCTCTACATTACATTAACAAAATCATCTTTAAAGTATCAGAATAACATTCTCTATCTAAACCCTACAACACAATACCACTCTCCAACCTTTTAATATCCATTCATTGGGTCCATGGCAACACCAGCAACAAATGCCGCAATAGCAAAGACACCAAAACCAACTCCGGCAATAATAGCACCCTTCTGTTCAGCCTCAGTTTCAACCTCCACTAAACATTGACATACATCTGCCTCATTACCAAAGGAGTCAGCCTCACTAATACGGTATACCCATCCACCAGGCTCGGCTGTCGTATCAAGGTAACGGTATACTCCACCCTCCTTACCCTTGGAAGCTAATGGTCCAAAATCATTATACGATGCAATAACCGAATAATCATTTGTTTTGGCAGCACGACGTTTCACAATAAATCCCTTGGTATCGGTCTCAGTTTTAGTTGCCCAAGTTAATTCCACATCACCATTTAATATCTTGTATGATAATCCTGTACCACTTAATTCCTGTGCTTGTGAATCACGGAACAAATTACCTGATACGTCTTGTTCCTGTAATTGACGTTTACGACGTGCCTCGGTCTTATCACGCATTAATGATCGAATTTCATTCTCTTTTTCCTCGGTTATACCCATCCAAGGAGCGAATTCAACACCATTCTCATTGCGGAGGTTGGAGATGCGTTTTGTCTTTTGTAATTCCTGTTGTACCATTAATTCTACTTCTTGTTCTACTGTCATGTTGTCGAGTTCTTCTTCTGCTGTTGCTGTTGGTGCTTCTTCTGTCTTTTCTTCAGAGGCAAAGAATGGTACATTCATTGATAGACATGTTGAGGATGATGAGCATATTCTATTATTAGTTGTTGATACTCGATTGGATATGGAAGAAGAGGTTGAGGGAGCAAATGCAGTAACGCTAGATGAGCTAGCTAGAAGAGTGACGGCGGCGGCAATTTTCATTATTGAAATGTATAATATTAATATGCTGCTGCTATATGTTCGAGAGACGTACTATCTATGTGCTGTGTATTGTTATACCTAAGCTCTCGATAGAGGAAGAGGGGGGTGTATGTGATGAGTAAGCGCACTTACGTTGCAGTAAAACAGGAGTCAGTGAATCTCCAAATTATCGCCAATAGCCGATCCGAGATTCTCGCGCGTCTAAACACCGCCATTATAGATATCATCATGTATTCATATCAATTGTATATCAGAATTAAATATGAAGCTCTTTTTCTCCTACTCAATTCTAATTGGTACCAGTATCATCATCCCCTTGTCATCGTCCTCACGCGCGGCGGCGGAACTGATCGATGATATCAATATGAGAGTATTGAAAAAGAAGAAGAAGAATGTCTTCGATGAGAATAGTGGAGGTAGTACTAAAGGTTCAAAGAGGAGGCCAAAGACAAAGAAACCAACACCCTCACCTACTCTTCCTTTATTGTTGAATAACAATAATGATATCAATAACGTTTGCAATGGAAAATGTTATACTATTGTGGAGAAAAAAGTAGCAACGTCAAGGCCTAGGCGGCAGCAGTTTTCACTGGAGTCTTGATAGTCATGGTGAACTGGAGGATACCTCTACAGGATACCGTCCAGATCACTTCTTACCATGCAATAATTTGTTCTTTGCAAGTACATGATCTGATTCTTCAATAGTTGGGTATTATTTATTCATTCAGGTGTCATACAGATATTTAATGCGTAGAACACACCTACTATGTCTACTGATCAGCCAAAGCAGTCACCAGAGCAAACGCCAGAGCAAACACCAAAATCTATACACAACGATATGTTTAAGTTGAAGGACAAACTTGCAAAGGATATGGAGGGCACAAGTACTAGGGATAAGGGGATATTTAGAAAACTAGATGAATTTGAGCAGCAATACGCTCGGCAGAAGATTATGCGAATTATTTTAGCAACCCGTCCTCCTATTTTAGATGAACAAGATGCTACAAAGTTTAAAAATAAAAAGTAAAACTTAAAACACCAATGTTATTGTTATTTGTACCTTCATTAGTGTTGGTTGTATTCTTGATCCTATCATTTGAGTTGTGGAAGGCGTACTGCCAATATAACGTCTGCATCAAAATTTACAAATCATGTATTCCCCTTCTCCTTTGGCATCACGTCATCTAATCCGTATTACCCAGGGTGCTATCCAATACTATCCGACCTAAGTAATATTAGCACTTCGTATTGCTGTGCTAACATAAATGCTGTATTGTTTCCATTAGTACCTTAATGCCATACTTATTATTGTTTATTTAATGTTGACGCATGGGTGTTCGTATAACCAATTCTAAAAGTTAATCCATGGATGCACAATTGATTATCCGCATGCATACATATTATGCGCACATAATTTGTTGATTAATAATGCATCACGCTCAGTGCTTTTTATCATCTATGCAAGCTTATTCAAATTGGCAATAAGATACTCGAGCTCATCAAACAGGAAGCGAGGAATGTGTGACATCACCCAACTCAACGGAAACGACTATCTCCTTGATAATAATACCATCGTCTCAAAGCCACACAAAAAACGGATAGTTACATCCCAACACTGGTTGATGTTGTATGACTACTGCCAATATAGTTGTTTATGATATGGTACTGTTCAATGTTTTGTGTTGTTTATTATTAAATACTGTAGGTAATTGTAACATTATAGATAATTGTTTTAATACTTGTGAACATTTTGTTTGTTATTAAAATACCGTAGGTAATTGTAACAATAGATATGGTAATTGTTTTAATACTTGTGAACATTTTTGTGTTATTTGTAATTGCCATTGGTAGCAGTACATACAATCGGCAGTAGAGACAATTATTAAAATCCAACAAATATTAATAGATTGTACTCAGTGTAGGAAACAAGAGACGTACAAGGTTATGGTTACCTATTATCGCACTGTTGTGTAACGATAATCGGGAGTCCTTTTGTGCATTTCGTAACACACAATTAAGGTAAAAAGGGGGTCAGTTTTCACTTGGAAACTCATTTTGGATCCACCCTTTGGTTCAACTATCTGTCTATCTTTTGGTGCATGGTATCCGGTATCTGTTGGTATCCTATTTTAGTGTCTCGTAGGATCATGGGCCCGAGGGGCGCCAGTAAGGGTACATAGCAGCAGATCGAAGTGAGGGCGGCTCCGGGCTTTTTTCATTTTAGATTTTGGTCATCCGTGGTCATGCCATTTCTACCCATTTCTACGTAGGAATAGTACAAACGTCTAATTTTACCCCTTCGTAGAAGGTGGGTTCAGTAGGCCGCGGTATGTTTGCTACATAGGAATTCAAACTCCCTCGGGAGAAACAGAGGGAAAACTGTACAAGTGTTACCCCCTTTACTTATTTTACCCCCCTCAGGAAAACAACCACATGTGCAATTACGATCAGGGAGAGATAAAAAATTAAGCATAATGTGTTTTTTTGTGTTCTGGCAAGATGAATTAGTAATGTCTTCACTCAAAGTAGGCTCGTTTCTTCAAATAGTTCTTTCTCCTGAGTCCTGAGTTCTTTCCAAGTTTCATTGGGATTTTGGATTGTGTTGGCAATGCATGATTTTAAAATTGTATCTAGCTGTATTGCCTATGTCACATGTAAGCACAACTCGAATTGTAGTTTGTCATTGTTTGTGATATCGCCACAAGTAGTGGTTGAATGTTGTGTATATCTTGTCTCATGCACTTTAGTGAATATTTCTGTAACATTTTTTAGTCAATTATTTATGTGCATATGATATGCGCGTGTGTATGTTTTCTTTGCATATAAACATAACTGCCACTTGAGTGGTTGATTTTGTATAGTATACAGCCGTACTAGCAACTTTTGTTCACGATTTTGCAATACTATCACTATAGTTGGAGATTGTTGTGTTCAACTTGTATTGTTTGCAATACTGCCACGTATTGTTTGTTTTGCTCTACTATTTTGCTCGGTATATATTTGCAAAAGTTATGATTTCACGAGTAGCTGTCGAATGTTTCAGTTGTTTATATATTCAGTAGTGATAATAGATCTAATATTTTGCACGTCGATTGTTGTTGCATGCCGTCTTAATATCAGATGCATGTGTACACAAACAAAAATACACATATTGTGTAATTTTCTTTATGATTTGTGGAAATATGAAAAGGATGATGCTGAGAATGTACATACGATGTTAGATATATATTGTTAACATTTACAACAAAGATAAATTGCAAACCTTGCTATAGTGCACACGCGATAACATATCGTTACTTACCACCATATTATCCTTGCCAATTAATTAAGATTTGTGTGACGAGCGAACTGATTATCTATGCTTGGTAGATGATGCTGTGTAAATGGAATGAAATATCTACTACTCTTAACGTCATTATTTGATTTAATATATAGTAATTGCAATATGTGCTGTTTGTGATACAAAATAAATGCGTGTTTGATAAAGTAACAATTCTATTGTTGTTGTGCCATCTTTTGCAACTAATCAACTACTTTGCGCAGCTTAATAGTTGTAGGCGGTGTGGGAGAATGACAAACAACAGCCGCCGCCGCCACCGCCGTGGTAACGCACATTAATGTAACATTAACGTAATAACATTCGTATACCGGTAGTGGTGATTACGAGTGGTGAAGAGATATCGTCGAATAAATGTTGATATTAGTAGACAACTTTTGCAGTATGGTTGCGCACCACCGCCTGTGTGGTGTGGACGCCTCAGACGCCGTGGACGAACGGCTCAACAATAGACGATGGATAGAGAAGATGATGGCGAATGATACCAGCTAATATGCTTTGAAGGAGGCATGATTATTTACCATCGTAGCGTCTTTGCCATATTGTGTTGAAGATCTTTTTGTGGTTGGAATAATTGCGGTTGGTAAATAAAACCGGTTGGTATCCTTTTTACCAAGGCCGTCGGCTAGCAACATTATACCGGCCGACCAGTATTATTCTTGTACTTTTTTAAGTTCATGCGCAAAAATATCTTCAAGTAGGAAAGTACGTACTTTCCTTCCTATTGCGAAGCAACCTGTATTGACTCCCCTATGAGTTCCTAAGTTCTCTTTTCCACCAACCTCACATACAATTTAAGTTGCCTTGCGCCCCTCGGGCCCCTTGCCAAGACCGATACCTTTTCTTTACCTTATTGGAGATCAGCTGAGTTATCTTGGCAACCCAATTGATAGTAGCACCATGAATCGTTATGATATTGTCATGATATTGCCAAGATATCATCTGTGATGTCATGCCATGATATCGGGTATGTGATGTCATGCCATGATATCGGGTATGTGATGTCATGCCATGATATCGGGTATGTGATGTCATGTCATGATATCGGGTATGTGATGTCATGCCATGATATCGGTTATGTGATGTCATGATCAAGTTGTCATGTGTTGTCATGCATCACGATGTCATGCCATGATATCATTGCAATGTCTTTTTAATTTTCCATATATCATTTATACAGTTGATTGTTGATTGTAGTGCCTTCTATTGAGATCAATAGAGCTTAGAGCATATCATTATTTTTATAGTAAGTACTGCACTAATCATTTTGCAATAGTCTTCCCTGTAGTCTCAATTTATATTATCATTAGCATCCGGATAGTATAAGCTAATCCATCTAACGTCTAATCATCAAGATGTATGATTGATACGGTTGATTGTTTAATGAGGTGTTTTCTATTGCAATAGACTATCATAACTCTATCACCCCCCCCCCCATGCTCTACTTACTATTATCGAGACATATTAAACTGATTGCCTGATAGATTTATATGCTGCACCCGGCTGTGCATCATTAATAACATCTAAATTGCCTATTCCGTCTAATCACCGAGATATGCAATTGGTGGAGTGAGTCGTCATACACGTAATGTGCAATAAAGGCTTATTATTATTGTGTGGTTGTAATATGTAATGAATCTTTTGTAATATAATATTCACTATTGTTAGCACACACACGTAACGGTGGCAAAATAAACCACCAATACTATTGCAATAATATTATAGGGCATCGATGATCTGCGGCGACGGTGGCAGTTAGATAGCTTTAGAGCGTTTTATTGGAGGCCGCTTGGTGGTTGTCTTTCTTGGGATCATTTCATTGGATAGCATTGGACTTTTCGCGTAAGATAAAAAATCACAAGCCAATAGTCTGTGAAAACTGCTGCCGATAGGCCTTGAAGTAATAAAAACATAGAGTTTCACTGGGTGAAAACTGATAACAATCAGTAATCCTACTTCTGGGGTATGCCCTCAAGATTCATATTGTATTGAAGAGGTAATTAACTGTTTTGGTGCAGACGATGGTGGCAAAGATGGGGTTCTTTACAATGCAGTCCGGTCATATGTCTACCAAGGCTGTGCCAATAATAAAGAATGTGAGATTGGACAAACATTCGGTTGGCCGATGAACTCGTGGTGTGTTGGAAGTGTTAAAGACATGTCAAGGTTGTTTGAAGGGTCAAGGTTGTTTGAAGGTATGTATACGTTCAACGAAGATATCAATGGGTGGGGTACCTCGAGTGTTACAAATATGAACAACATGTTCAGGAGTGCCCAAGCCTTCAATCAAGATTTATCAAACTTTAACACATCGAGTGTTACTGATATGGAAAGTATGTTTTGGGATGCTAGCTTGTTCAACGGTGACTTATCAAACTTTAACACCTCAAAAGTTACTAATATGGACAGCATGTTCAGTTATGCCACTTCTTTCAATAGGGACTTATCAAACTTTGATACATCAAGTGTTACTACTATGGAGTCAATGTTCGCTTATGCCAGCTCATTCAACAGTGATGTGTCAAACTTTGATACATCAAGTGTTACTGATATGAGATTCATGTTCGGTGGCGCATCGTCATTCAATGGAGATGTATCAAACTTTGATCTTTCGAGTGTTACTACTATGTCATGGATGTTCGAGGGGGCTACATCTTTCCGCAGAGACCTATGCTCATGGCGAGATAGCTTTCCATACACAGCTGACACTGATGATATCTTCTTAGACTCAAGCTGTACATATCAAGATTCACCGAAGAAAGCTCAAAAAGGACCTTTTTGTGCCTCTGATTGTATTGAATAGTTGTTGGGCAACGTTAAGGGCTAGTAGTAGTAAGTTACTAAACAAATGAAAGATATCATGTTCATAACAACATCTTGTAGGTAAATCTAGTGGTTAGATTATAAACCTATGAAGTCTCTACTTCTTCTTCCCTCCCTTCTTCTCTGCCCTTCTTTAGAAACTTTTTCTGTAATGCTTTAATATCGTCTTTTTCGTCATCATCATCTGATTCCTCAACCTTATCGTCTCTGACTCACGAACTATACCCCCCAAACTCTGCCTATACCCCCCTCTTCGAGGTGAGCCTTGTGTAAAATCTATACCCCCCTCCGCAGTTTACTGCGTACACTTACTAAGGAATCAGTTATACCCCCCTCCCAAATCTCAGCCTAGTCCAAAACATTATACCCCAGAACTGACACCACTGTAGTATACCTTATGTACTTTTGATGTATCCTCATAGGATACCGCGACATAAAGAAAATTAACGAGTCATATGGATACGTTTACCGAAGACATCAATGGGTGGAACACCTCAAGTGTTACTAGTATGAGGTACATGTTTTCTAATGCAGAAGCCTTCAATCAAGATTTATCAAACTTTGATACCTCAAGTGTTACTGATATGAGTGGGATGTTCAATGGTGCAATAGCCTTCAGTGGTGATATGTGTCAAACTTTGATACATCAAGCGTTACTGAGATGTGGTCGATGTTCAGAGATGCAACTTCATTCAATGGTGATGTATCAAACTTCGACACCTCGAGTGTTACTAAAATGCAGTACATGTTTGATGGTGCAACCTCCTTCAACCAAGACGTATCCAGCTTTGATATCTCAAGAGTTACTAAAATGTATGGCATGTTCTACAATGCCACCTCATTCAACAAAGATCTATGTTCATGGCAAGATAGCTTTCCATACACAGCCAACACTGCTGATATCTTCGCCAACTCAAACTGCACGTATCAAGATGAACCTAATGAAACTCAAAAAGGACCTTTTTGTGCTTCTGATTGTCAATAATGTAAATGGAGATACATGGAAGATCAAGTCCCTCTAATTTAATGGGTTTAGATGTTGGGCAACGAAAGGGCTAGTAGTTTACTAAACAGATACGTTCACCAACATCTTGGTAGGTAGATCTAGTGGTTAGGTTATCAGCCTAAGAAGTCTCTACTTCTTCTTCCCTCCCTTCTTCTTTCCATTTGCTTTGGCCTTTCCTCCACTGCTGCTCTTCCTACCCTTCTTTAGAAACTTTTTCTGCAATGCTTCAATATCGTCTTCTTCATCGTCCTCTGATTCCTCGACCTTATCATCATCCACAACGTCAAGTTCCGCGCCGCCCATATCACTGCCACTGGCCTTCTTCCGACCAGTCTTCTCGGCACCCTGCTTGGCCACTAACGCCTGTGAACTATGTGCCATGGAGTTGTATGCACGGGTGAATGCAGACTTTGTCTTACTGTCTAAATCACCAAACTTCTTCACCTTGAGATCCTTGGCATTGAAGAGGAACTCGTCAAAGTTTTCAAAGACATCGTCGCGGTCAAGCCCATACTCGTCCATTAGTTCAATAGCCTCGGTAACCATGGCACCATCTTTACAAAACAGTAGCTCTTTGAACTGCTTTCTCATAATGGGTAGATAATTCATTCTCAACTCGGGAGCATCGGCACTAACCTTGTAGTTCATATGACGTCGAAGTTCTTGTAGTAGACGAATCTTCTTATTCCTAGTTGAGTTCTTCCCAAGCCATCCAGCGAATTCGGCATATCCGGGTAACATTCCTCCGGTCGGTTCTCCGGCATGATGACCAACCTTAACTGCCAAGATGGAACATAAAGGCAAGAGTGCCCAATTCTGATCCCCTCCACGGAGATTATCCTCGGCCATACCAAAGTCGGACATGGCATCAGTTGCCTTGGACATATCATTCAAAGCCTCAATCTCACCATCATCATCACCCTTCACTTTAACGGCATTGTACTGTCCTCCGCATACTTTGAGATAGTTTTGATGTACCATTAACCCCATGAGCATATAGTCAACGAAGTAGGCATCTGTACGTTTGTAGAAGCTAGCATTGGCAGCCTTGGCATCAGAGCCTGACAGTCCTCGGGCACCCTCGACAATGGACTTGCATGCATCGAACATACTAACACGTAACACCTCATCCTTATTGATCTCACTCTGACGTTCTTTTAAATCACGATATGTAATGTTTGTACCACTACTCCCCCCGTTGGACGATGTCTTGTTCTTGTTACAACTCCACATCTGGAGGCTGTTCAGGACTTGCCGGATATCATTACCACAACTTTCGGCCATGGCCTCGGCTGCATTCTCTTCAACTTTCATACCCTCGATGTTACCGATTTGCATTGCACGACGGGCTATGACCTTCTTGGTTGGGCGGCGGTATCATAGGTCGAGGCAATACCCAACAAGAGACTTCATCTTTTGAGATGAGCGGTCGTTACAGATGCAAATCTGAGATTGTGTAAGAAATTGGGAAATGATGGGAGAAGGGTAAGTTATAGACTATCAACAACTGAATATGGACACACATCATATGCCTACTTACGATTGGAACCTTGGACTTCTTAATCATCTGAATTAACTCAGACATACCAGAACGATCACCAGCACCCATCCCATCAACTTCATCCATGATGATACAACGTTTTTGAATTGGTGCCTTCTTCTTGTTCTTCTTACCCATGTTGTCAAACGAGAGGACTTGTGAGCCGGTAACATCCCCAAGGGCATTGCTTAATGCCTTCTTGGAACGGGCGTCACTAGCATTTAGTTCAAGTACGTCACGGCCTGATTCACGAGCGACCAGTGTGGCGGTGGTAGTTTTCCCTGTTTGAAGAGTGGAGTGTAAAGAGGGTATAGAGAACATGTGTTAGTACAGTTGTGCACACAATATGAACAGACATTCCAACAATGGCCACTTACCAATCCCCGGCGGTCCACTCAGCAAGGCAGCCTTCCACGGACCATTCGACCCAGTCAATCCCTTAACCTTTACCTTTGGATTGATAAACTTACTTTCCCAGGTTACGACAAGTCTTGTAAATTGCATAAATATGAGCCGACGCCTCCACCAATTCGATGTGGATAAGATTTGACTAAAAGTTGAACGTTATGAGGTTGTGATGGATGTGAGATTGGTGAATAACTCTTTTTTAATATATTACCTCTCTCTTCTTCTGTTTTAGAGATTGATATACATGTGGGTATATCAGGTTCCCAACATCCTAATATAGATCTTTCATTTGGTAAAGCAATTGTCAAGAGATTTGAATCACAGCTAACTTTTGTATTATTGATAACTTTATAGGATTGCATATGTTCTGGAGGAAGTAGACAATCATTATCAGCTCCGTTCGAGGAAGGAGATTGAGTAGTAGTAGATGATGGCGGTGTCATAATTGATGGTGAAGAAGAAGATGATATTGCTCGAGAAAAGTTATTGATGAGTGAAGTTGCTAAAATGATATTATTGAAAGAGTTGTATCGCATTATTTGACGGCGGGGAAAGACTCGATTTAATACTGAACAGTTCTTCTTGGCATAGAGATTTAGTAGACGAATATGTTGCATCATTTGACCCCCTATGCCGCCGCCGCCTCTTAGATTGCTACTAACTTACTACCACGGATAGATTGGCCGGAATATCGCCAAAAGTATGCTGGTGAGTGGATACCGGTCAATTTCTGCGATTTGATGCACCCTCCCAACTCAACGCCACCGATTGCCACTAGAAATAAGCAGCCTATTCTACAACTCCAAATCATTGGATCTAACAGCTAATACACCCGTCTATCATAGTCTAATTGCAATAGTGCATCGAGATATATAATCAACTCATAAACCGATAACAAAAAAAATGAGTACCAACAAAGCAGATGACGTCGTCGACAATGTAGAAGAGGGCATTTCTAATGAGGAGGCTGATCAACCTACTACCAATGCACCTGCTGAATCAACTACTGATAATGCAGTTGATAATAATAATATAAAACAAACATCTGCAGAAGACGAGATACCATGGTGGAAACAAAAGCGTGTATTAGTTATTGGTATTATAGTTCTAGTTATTATTGTGGTAGTTGCAATTGTTCTTGGTGTTACATTATCTTCTTCCTCCAACAGTAATAACAGTAGCAGTAACAACAACAATAATAATACTGATAGCAGTAATTGTTTTGGTGCCGCTGATGGTGGTTATTATGGAATTCTTTACAATGCAGTTCGGGCTTATGTTGATCAAGACTGTGCAAATAATGAAGAATGTGAGATTGCCCAAACTTATGGATGGCCGATGAACTCGTGGTGTATTGGAAGTGTTAAAGACATGTCAGAGTTATTTAAGGGTATGGATACGTTTAACGAGGATATCAATGGTTGGGATACCTCGAGTGTTACTGATATGAATAGAATGTTCATGGATGCATCATCATTCAATCAAAATATCTCGGATT
>Ga0214480_100680_pt1 | contig 16792 bp, 12 predicted proteins | sample M1_20Mar14CPVII9_3_FD_165042 | JGI IMG/M metagenome (GOLD analysis project Ga0214480, IMG submission 165042) | Marine eukaryotic communities from Monterey Bay, California, United States - M1_20Mar14CPVII9sort6BwellE17 | ecosystem: Environmental > Aquatic > Marine > Unclassified | place: USA... | reverse complement strand
CCCTCAAAATCTCATCTGGAAGGCTGATCAGTGGTTAGTATTGATAAGAGAACATGCCGATGCTATTGTATCCATGCCCAACAAGTACCTCGAGGGACAACAGCTGTGGTCTACCATGCGCAAAGTTCGTGCCTCGGATGAAATGTACTTTCCCACGGCATTATCGGTATTGGGCATCGTACATCGCCCAACCGGAGTAAGCGAGGTGGATGAAAATACAATTTATCAAAGATCTAAAGATTCTTGTGCTGGGAATAGTATTCGTAGACGTTGTATAACTTATTGTGATTGGAGTATGGGTGCCAAGAATCCAGTATCATTTACAAGTTTAGACTGGAAAGATGTAGTTGCAAAGGCGAGAGGAGCTGGTTGCTTATTTGCGAGAAAGTTTGTATCAGCGTCATTGTTAGCCATACGTGGTGGTGGCAAGAATAATGATTCGGGAGGAGCAGGAGATGGATTGGTCTCAGTTGATGCTTGGAGATCAGCTGTTGTTGCGGTGAAGTAATATAAACTATATCATATACAGCAGTGTGATAAAATCAATGATTAAGCAAATACTTATGTTATAAAATCAGTCTCCACGCCTAGTACTAAAATACTTCTTCACGCCCTTGTATTCCTCATACGCTTCTGCGATTCCACAATTGTTTGCCTCCGCATAATCTATCAGTGTTTTCACTCCGGTTCTTGACCTGACAATCAATCCTTGCGGTAGGTCTGGGTGGCTGTAATAGTTATCAACATGATGGGAACTAGCTCGTTGAATTGCTCGAACAGTCCATTCCGGGTACTGTTCATCAGAAGCGTTTTGCAATACACGGGCTTTGTTTGAAGGGTTCACCTTGCGTTTAGCTGGACGGCGCCTTCTTCTTCTTCTGGATTCGTTGCTGTTGCCTTCAGATGAGGGATTGTATGATGGTTTGATCTCTAATTTTGGCCAATTGGGATCAATAGCACCTAATGATAAAGCTCTCTCGGCTTTGTCTAGATCTAGATTGATCTCAGCACAAAGCTTTTCCAGACTATACCAGGTCTCTGTTGATTCCTCCTCTTCACCATCTTCACTTGTACCACTACTCCAATCGACACAAGTCGATGCAAGAATGTGCAGTACCAATAGTACTTGATTCTCAATGTACCATTGCTCATTCACGGAGGCATCTCCTCTTTTGATTGCATCGACACTGCGAGCCATCCAGTGATGTTGAGGACTGCGTGTGTTACCGATCTCATTGTCTCGGGGATCGTATTGTGATATGATTGAGCGTTCACAATCATAAACTCTCTTATTCTTGCCAGGAATATAGTACGGCTCAATACCGCATAGTTCAACAGCATCATAATACGCTTGTATATCAGCCATGGATGCAGCTGTACCATAACGAATGGTATCCTGGATATCATACAAGTCAAAGATCCTTTCCTTCTTTGAGGAGTCTGCGAGATTCTTCTTCTTGATTATGCGCTTTGGGGTGTTGAAAGAAAGGTCCTTGATGTGGGCATTCACACCAGTCACATTGCTCTTGATAGCATTCACTCCGTCTCGAATTGCTAACGCAGAATTCTTGGCTAGCATTAACAGCTTCTTTGACAGAGACTCTTTCTTTAAGGCATCTAGGGTCCCAGGATAGCAATAAAGATATTGCCCTATAAGAACAGTTGCATCCTTGGTGAGGTTGACAGCCACTTTACACCATGTGCTTTCATTGAGTGGGTTTGGCAATAAAGATAGAGTCTGATAAAGAAGCTCTTCAGTAAGCTCATCGTGAACAGAAGTGCGAAGGCTTTCGTCTATCTTGGGGTAAATAGATGGAAGTGATGCTGCAGAGCGCCATTGATCAAGCCACACTCTAATTTCCTTCAGCGCGTTGGCAGAGTCTCTTACTCTCTTCTCATTAGCTAAGAATGCTTGATAGCGTCCCTCGAGCTTTTCGCCAATCCAAAACAGTCTACGCCTGGCAATGAGATCTCTTGGTCTCATATTTGCAGGTACCTTTTCCAACCGGTTGAATATATTTGTAGTTAGGAATTCAATCAAATGGTACATTTCATAAACCTTCATAGTTGATATGTCCTTTTCGACTTCTTCTCTTTCGTGGAGATTTCGAGATAATCTTGAAGCTTCATCATCGTCGCCACCCATATATCCTGAAGTGTTGACTTGTCCATAACCCTTCCTCTCACGTGTATCTTCATAATGATCTCCATAGTCAACTAACAACTCAACTGTATCACCCTTATTCATGGCATGCTCCCTATCAATACCTACATAGTAGTTAACGCTTTGCTGTGTCTCCTGGATAAAGACATTTCTGTGAAGCTTGTTATTATGACCAACCTCGTTGACGTATATCGGAGTGTGCTTCTTGGCTAGTTCATGGACTTCTCCTGTTTTATCATCAGTAATATCAATCATCTGCTGGCGAGACGTTGGGCTTGGATCGTCGTATGACCACTCTGATGGCTCGAAGTTTTGAATAAAGTTCTTGAAATCGTAATGTAGCTTGATTTTACGATCTTCGGGCCTATGTGGTCCGTATCTTCCTAGCTCGAATATTTCATTAGGGAAACACCAGAACTGTTTGTTGTCGTCAGGTCTGAAGTAGGAAGATTGAAAAGGTTAGCATAAGAACATAATTGCGAGAAAGAGAAGTTGCGTGATATCCTCACCTGTAGTCAGATTCTTGATGGATCCCCAAAAAACCAATCCGTTTTCTTTCTGGTATTTGATTCCTTAGTCTTTCAACCTCATCGTGAACAGCACACACTGCCTCATTTTCGTCAAGTTTCTTTATGTGGTAATTTTCCCACCGTTTACTTGTCCAATACAGGCTGTTATCATTATAATGTAGATTATCACCTGTCAACTTGACAGTCATCGTTCTTCCACCAAGTGTCTTAGCCTGCAAAGTTGCATGTGTAGTTGTGCCATAGTTCTCGTCAACAGTATGTGCTTTCATAAGTGCGGATCCTCTTTCCTTGACACTATCATTTAGAACTCGAGCGCCCAAGTAGGTCAAGTATGCTCCATATCCCGCATTGGGAATACCAGATTGTTTGATATCAACTCTAAAGTCATAGAGTGTTTCTGGGTAGGAAAGTGAAGAAATATGGTGTGGTCAAACTCTGGCAAGAGCAGTTAATATACATGAAATCTTATACATTGTCTTACCTGAATCCGTGCATATGGTAGTTATCCTTTGTGTAGGAAGGCCTGTCACTGGATTCACTGTTGTATAACATAAATGTTTTACAAGATTCATATCGACTGGTTCGTCTCCATCTACTTGGTCACTAGCATCGTCTTCTTCTTCTGCTTCTGCTGAAGGACTTTGTGTAGAATCTCTCCTCTCGGAAGCTTGGTGTTGATGATCAATTAAACCAACCACTGATGAACCTGGTTTGTAATAAATCAAATCTTCTTCAGTTGGTATTGTCCCGTCGCTACGTTGTCTATCAATCATATACTGTATGAGAGTATTTTTGTCAGAATATATCACCCCTCCTTGGCGGATTTGACTACTTTTGCAGTTGTCCTCATGTTCCCATGCCTCTTTTTTGTCACCAAACACCTGGTCACAAATGTTACAAGTCAAGAAAGCTGGAATAGTCTCATCATCATCACTATTGGCACTTGCCGTGTCCCTATTTTCTGTATCATCGTCAAGTAATTCACGGGATACATGTTGATTGACAGAATCTTGAGGATTGTTTTGTGGATTGTTCAAACTCTCTTGAGCTGCCAACCTACGTGCATACTCTCTAATCTCAAGAACACTCTTTGTTTTAACATAAGTGCTTGCAATTTCACCCCAATTGCCTCGATACCTTGATGCACCTTCACGATAGAGCTGTCTTTCTTCTTGAGTCCAATCATCAGCTTCTTCTCGGTGCCTTCTGACATTACGAGAGGAGTCAGACTCATTTGAAGCCTTGCGCTTCTTGTTCTTTTGCTTGTTGCTCTTTGTGGAAGAGTCACTATGCCTGCTTTTCTTCAGACTTGTCCTCTCATTGTCAGCCTGTCTGGCTGTTGCATTACTGGTCTCTGAATCGGTTACACCAGTTGGTTCACTTTGATTTGTGGTATGTGTCTCTGCATTGCTACTACCGTTGATTTGATTTTGGATAGTAGTATCTCCCTCATCATCAATCGGTAAAACAGCATCATCATGGTTCATCTCTGCATCATTATGTTCCGTGTCCTTACCTGAGTCCTCCTTACGTCCAAACGATAGGCCTTCTTCCTTCTTTCTGTTCCATTTCTTTTTGATATGAATAGTCTGTTCAATAAAATGGAAGAAATCTTTTTCGAACTCACTGGCAACATCATCATCGAGCTCAGCTATAAGTTCTTCACGAAGATCTTGTACAGGATCGGGAAAAGCAGAACTTTCATCGGCACTATGTGCATACTCATCTTCAACACTCTTGCTGGCTTGAGCATCTTCGGGAACGTTTGTATCTTCAGGTTGTTGTGGTTGCTTCCGTTGCTCCATATTTGTACTCTTCATTTTCTTATTGCTGCGCTTTCTTTGCGCCACTGCCATTGGCAGATTATCATCAGAGGAATCGTCATCAGATGAAGAAGATTCAGATGATGACGACGAGTCGTCCAAACCCAGCATTGATTTCTTTGCATTGATCTTGGTATCCTTCTTAGCTGGCCGTTTCCTTATAGGTTGATCATCGTCGGAATCACTATCTGATGATGACGAGTCGTCCAACCCCAGTGATGTTTTCTTAGTATTGGCCTTGGTTTTGTTCTTGGCAGGACGTTTCGTCATAGGTTGATCATCATCAGAGTCACTATCAAGCAATTCATGAATGTCATTCTGCTGTTGTTGCCGTTGTCCCCCAATAGCAAAAGGAGGAGGAGATCGAGCACTACCATTAATACTCTTTTCAGGAGATGATAGTGAATTACTACTTCTACTCTCAGCATCTCTAGGGCTACCCCTCATTGTACTCTCAGGTGATGATAATTCCATATTAGCACCACCCCTTTCTCCCCTCTTCGACTTGCCACCGGCAATTCTTCCCGTCCTGTCGCCACCTAATCGAACTACTTTTGCTGTTGCTCCCGAGGGTGCACGAGGTACACGTGCTCGCTTGAAATGCCCTCCCTTGTAGGTAACTTCAATCTGTTCTTTCTGATTATATTGTTGAGCTTGTATTTGTGAATCCTTTGATCCAGTTCTTTGGAATTTACGCTTCTTGGGTATAGCTCCTGCTGCAGCAGCACCTGCTGTTCCTCCCATACTACTTTCAGATTGAGTTTTTCTTGGTATAGGACGTGCCGAATTGGATGTATTAAACATGGAGGATGCCCCTGATGATGATGATGATTTGGTCTTGGCGGATGGTAAAACTACGGGTGGTTGTTTCAATATAGATGAAGGTTGGCTCGGTTTCCTCTTTGCTGCTGCAGCTGCTGGGGCTGCCCTCCCACTACCCAATACATAGGGCTGTGCTGGTTGTTGAGGTGCCTGTTGCGAACTTGCATTAGCATTCCCCGGTCGATGTCTGTAATTCTTTGACTTGGGATTATCTGGACATAGTTTCCATATATGATTATGCCCTGGTTTTCTACACGGAGTTTGGTTATAACTGAGTTTCTTCTTCTTTTGACTTTGTTGTTCAGATGGGGTAGGTTTACGAGCAAGTTGTTGTTGCTGCTGTTGTTGTTGGTGAGCGGCATCCATTGAAGCAGCAGCAGTATGACGTCCACGAAATGTTTCCCCTTCTTCATTTGCTGCATGATTTAGACGAGATGTAGTAGCAGCATTCTTCCTATTGGGTGAAATTTGCACTTCGCTATTAACTCCAAAACAAACCTTTTTATTAGTGGGTGAACCACTTGCTGCTTTACTTTCCGCAGTTCGTAAAGCTGGGCGTAATGGATGAGTAGTTGTGTGTGATGATACAGCCGCAGCAGTACTATTTTGCAATGAATTCCCGCCACCAGAATGTAAAGAAGTTTGAGATGTTGATTGTCTCATAGAATTTGCTGGGAACTCTTGTGTAGTAAAATGATTGGTTGATATTGTTGAGTTTACTTGAGAGTGACGCTGCTGGTCAGGAGGGGGGAAACTATTGCTATTGTGAATAGATTGATCATGTACCATTGCTGCTGGGCCATAAGATGAATGTTGCGGGTGTAGTTGGTGGTTGTTATTGTGGTGTCTTCTTTCACCTACACCATTATTTCCCAAGGACGCATATAATTGATTTTGGTGAGAGTTCATATGTCCATGACTCCCTCTACCACCACTATCAAAGTGAGTTTGATTATGTTGAGGATGTTCTCTTCCCGTATCAACATACCGCTGCTCATTTTGGTATTGTTGTGGGTATTGTTGTGGACCACGTCCTTGTTGATTCGAACTTGAAGAGGGCTCAGAGTTTTGCTGGTGCATATTATTGCCATGACGACCACCCTGATGCCAATTTTTTGGTGGCATATTAATCAATACTAGATAGTATATATATCCAGTGTATCTGAGGATCTAAGGATGTCCTACACAGTACAAGACAAACATCATTGTCTGGACGGATGGGGTGTTGTTATGGTTCGTTTTACTACTACTGAGTTTTAATTTAGGATACCGGCTTATGGGATATAACCTCATCAAACGGCTCTTATAAACAACTGGATTCATGGTGCACAGATTGCCAGGAAGGTATACAGAGACACCATTAATAGTAGTGGTAGTGAAATATATTGCAAACTTTTGATATTGAAAGCGCTGGCGGGATACGATTGGTGGATCCACATCAGACATATACAACAAAGCTGTTCACAAACCTCAATAAATTATAGCTTATTCGTTTATTGGTGAACCTAAGTAATATGAGTACACATACACTACAGTTACAACAAAATAACCACATTATAATGAGTGCTAGAGAGGTTGAACATGACGATGTTTTCATGAAAGATGCTGAGAGTGCGGCTGGTAGAAAAACTGTATGTGATACTAACCACAAAGATAATGGTATGGATATTGAAGCATCCAATTCAACAAAACAAGTACTGAGTATGGCTGAACTTGAAATGGATTTCTTTCGTCTAATGAACAAATCTATTCAAATCAATGATGAATGGAATAAGAAGAAGAAGGAGAAGGGGTTATCATTTGATCTAGAAGGGCTATCCTCTGGTGTGCAAGTAGAGGAAGTGCCAGTATTTCTAACCTGTGACAAGTGTTCTTTGGTATTTGGTGATAAACATGAAGCATGGACTCATGAGCAAAGGTGTACACGTGATAGTATTGATATCATGCAAGGAGCAAAGGTTTTTGATAATAAGAATACTCTTATACAATTCATAATTGATTATCAAACTTCAAACAAAGGGAAGGTACTAAATGAAGATGACAAGGTTTATTTTGTTTCATCCGAGGAGTATATAAACTATCAAGAGCATAATCAGCAAGAAGATAATGGGGCTGAAAGTGCAGCACAGGAAGCTCAAGCGGAAGAAGAAAAGAAGGATACTGATAAACAAAATGCACATGAAGAAGAAGATGATGGAGACTATGACACAGCTGATATGAATCTAATTCAACATTTATGTTCAACAACGATTGATCCAAGAACAGGCCTACCTACACAGAAATTGACTGTTATGTGTGGTGATTCAGGTAAGATTTGATGAGAATTTATGTTGCTTTGATCGGTGTTTATAAGTTGTACACTTGTTTGCCTAAGATTGAACCGTCATTTACCATATTCCTTTTGTGTGAAATACAGAAACACTCTATGACTTTAGAGTTGATGTCAAACAATCTAGTATACCCAACGCTGGATATGGTGCCTTTTTGACGTACCTTGGCGCTAGAGTTTTGAAGAGTAAGGCTGAAGAACGTTCTACGCGGCTAATAAAGCAGCACATTGTGGATGATAATGATATTGGTACACATGAAGAGTTGGTGGCACAAACGCTTGGTGGAAGAACGATGAATGTAAAGCTGACAGGGGACAACCTACATTATAATGATAACAGTCTGTATTGGACAAAGAAGCGTTATAAAAAGTATCAATCACTAAGCCGCCATGAGTCTATTGAAACCTTTGACGAAAATGAAGTAGACTGTACTGTTCACGATGAGGTTGAACGACTAAGGCAGCGCATACCAGATGGTAAAGGGATTGGTCACTTGGGTATACACAAAGAGTCTGATTACCGGTGCGATAGTAATAAACCGTTTTGGAATCTACCAAAGGAAATGTTTGAGCTCGGTCGTTACGGACCACATAGGCCCGAAGATCGTAAGATCAAGCTACATTTTGATATCAAGAACTTTATCCAAAACTTTGAACCGTCAGAGTGGTCATACGAAGTACCAGAAGAGTTGATGGAGTGCCCTCAGATGGTTGACATAACAGATGATAATACAGGGGAAGTTCATGAACTAGCCAAGCAGCATACTCCGATATATGTAAATGAGGTTGGTCATAATAACAAGCTGCATAGGAATGTGTTCATCCGAGATAAGAATCAACGGTCTATTTACTACTATGTAGGTATTGACAAGGAACACGCTTTAAATAAGGGTGATACGGTTGAGCTGTTGGTTAATTATGGTGATCATTATGAACAGGTTCGTGAGAGAAAGGGATATGGACGAAAGAATGAGTCGGAGAAAGTGGGTAGTGATGAGGAAGATGATGCAGCTAGACTGAGGAGGAACTTCCTCGAAAGGGAAGAGGCAGAAAACGACATATCTACTCTAAATGTCTATGATTTGAATAATTTGATCGAGTTTCTGACCGACAAGGTATTAGATCCGATCAATCTGTCTATCAGGAAAGCTTGCCCTGCAGAAGTATTTGAAAAGTCAAGTACTCTTCGATCTAGGGATCTTATTGCTAGGCGTAGGATACATTGGATTGGTGAAAAGCTTCAAGGACGTTACCAAGATCTCTTAGCTGACAAAGACGTTGATGGTGACTCGGAGTTGATGTCAGGCATTCAATTGTTACTTGATCAATGGCGCTTTAAATCACTACCTTCGATTTATCTGAAGTTGAATGAAGAGATTCGAGATGCTCTACAAAACGAACTCACTGAAGAATTGCTTTATCAGACGAGAAACCAATTACCAAATCCACTCGACGAGAGTGTATGGTGCGAAACAGCCGTCAATCTAATGAATAGTGCAACTGTCCTCATAGGGCAGTATTGGTTCTGTTACTCGGGATTAGTTGAAGTAAGGAAGCAGTTTCTCGCAGAGAAGCTATTGGCACTGGCCAAGAATTCTGCTGTGGCTATTCAAGGTGGAGTGAATGCTATCAACAACAATGAGACTGGTGTGGAGAGACAAATCAAGATCAGTTGTCTCACTTTCAAGTCTCCAAAACTTATCATCAAGAAGAATACTCTTGTTGACGAGAACGAGAAGGTGAGAGACTTGTATGATATCCAGGATACCATTCGTTATGGTACAGCTGCGTCCATGGCAGATATACAAGCGTACTATGACGCCATTGATCTCTGCGGTATTGAATCATACTATATTCCTGGCAAGAGTAAGAGAGTTTATGATTGTGAGCGCTCAATAGTATCACAATACGAGCCACGAGACAATGAGACCGCTGATACACGCAGTCCTCAACATCACTGGATGGCTCGCAGTGTCGATGCAATCAAAAGAGGAGATGCAACTGTAAATGAGCAGTGGTACATTGAGAATCAAGTACTTTTGGTACTGCACATTCTTGCATCTACTTGTGTTGACTGGAGTAGTGGTACAAGTGAAGATGGTGAAGAGGAGGGTGCATCTGAGACCTGGTATAGTTTGGAAAAGCTTTGTGCTGAGATCAATGTAGATCTAGATAAAGCCAAGAGAGCTTTATCATTGGGTGCTATTGATCCCAATTGGCCACCAGAGGATGAACCCTTACTTCCTGACTCTTGTGATGGTGATAAAAAGAAAAAGAAGTCCAGGAGAGTACGGCGTAGAGTCGCTACACCCAAGGCATCCTTCGCTGGAGCTAGTGAAGAATTCCCCGGCTGGCACATAAAAGGAGTCAAAAGAGCTACTGGAAATCATGTTGACAAATATTACAGTCACCCAGAACTACCACAAGATCTGGTTGTCAGGTCAAGGGTTGGGGTACGCGCGTTGATAGAGTATGCAGAAGCAAACAATTGTGGAATAGGTGCTGCTTATGAGGAATATAAGGGGGTGACAAAATATTTCGGTGGAAGGAAGTGACAATAGAAGAAGATAACGAAGTATGGTTTCATAATGGTAACAATATAATGTTGCTCGACGGACACTTTTTTTATACACTTATAAGGCTTTTACTTTTATTCTCTAGACATTGATACTGACACTCACTTTCTGTAACAAAAACTCCACATAACACATAATCACCATTCAATGTGCTCACAGTATGTCATTAGCGCTGATTTGGAACATTACGGATAATTGTCAACTTGCGGGAAGCGTTATTACTCTTTCTACTAATCAGTTTTGAAACCTTGATGGCCGTCATGGCTCTCACATCCTCATCGTCGACAGCAACTAACTTATCACCAACCATAACTTTACCACATATTGGACTAGTATCCTTGACAGCATGAACTACAGGAGCTCCATCGTCAGGTGTATCAATCACTACACCCAACTTGCCTGCGGGGGCATAAAAATCCATTAATTCCTCATGTGTATCATCTTGATATGCCCGATCGAAGGTTTGGTCGTCACTAAAGATTGTGCCCCCGCTACCAGGTACCATATTCGGATCTTCATCGGCTGCTGTTTGGCGTGTTCGAGAACCTAAGGTACCACCTGCTTCTGATAATGATTGACCTCCCGCTCCGCCATATGCCCGTGAATAATCATAATCCACAGTAGCAACACTTTGGTCTCCATAAGTCGGCACCGATGATCCAGTGCCGACTCCTGACGTGCCGCTCATCATAACCTGTGTACCTGACAATGTTCCTGATCGATCTGCCTGTGACCCCTCGATGAATTCCTCATCATCATTATTCTTTTTCTTGTAATAAACATATCCAGCAATCAACATAATAAGAGCTGCACCGCCGCCACATGCGATACCGATGATAGCGCCTGTTGACAATCCTCCAGCATCATTACCTCCATCGACGCCTTTGTTACTATCATCTGATATGGAAATAGTAGACACTGCCGTCAAATCCTCATACCCATCAAGTGATTTCAATTCGCCAATGTACTGATCACGTAAGGGCTCCGTCGATAATGGGTATGAAAAGATTTCATTATTACTCAAACCTGTATCACGAGTGCGATAGTACATCGTTTGAGTGTAAGTAACTTCCACTGATGGATCTGACGCTTGCAGTGACCTACTACCTCCATTTAATCTCCTGTTTGATTCACATGTTCCAGCCGTATTGGAAATTGTAATCTCTACCTTGGTATCATACAAGTCCGAACTATTATCATAAGCATCAACGAACGCATCACCTGTACTCTGCTCATATTCGGAATTGCTCGGGATGCTACATTGACCTTTTAATACCATCTTCAACCCAGTGGTTGTGATAGGTCCCAGCAATTCAGAGCCAGGAGTCGTTGGTGGAGATGATACAAATGAGGTAGGTGTTGCGGTTCCCTCCTGAGGAGATTGTGTAGGACTCTCTGTTGATACTATAGGACTAACTGTCGGCTTTGTCGTTGCATCGGCCTCTGTTGGAGCTGTAGTGGTCGGTGATACTGAAGGTGATGGTGATGGTTTATCAGAAGGTGATAGAGTCGGATCTTCCGTTGTTGGACCAATCACTTTGTATGATGTAGGAGAAGGGGAAATAATAAGTTGGTGAAAAATGAAAGACAACATAGTACTTTCAAACATCGAATATAGACTTACCTGGTGATTTAGAAGGTCGTACTGTGGGCGAACTTGTTGGGGTGCCGGTTGTTGGTTTGGATGTGGGCGATTTAGTAGGCGATTCCTGTTATTTAGTTTGAATTGAGAATGACAAAAAGGATTAGGATTGATGAATGATTCATAAAAAAAAGGCATGAATGAATTCCTCACAGATGGCGATATGGTAGGATCCTCCGTTGTAGGATTGAGTGTCGGCTCGTCAGAAGGTTTCTGTGTTGGAGATTTCTATGGGGTAATGTTAAAGATTGATACAATTTCCGGTGAGAAAAGATAACATTAGTCATCATGAAGACGTATCACCTCCTTTTACTTACTGTCGGCCTATCAGTCGGGGACACAGTCGGCTTATTAGTTGGGGATTTAGTTGGACTTACCGTGGTTGGAGCATCAGTTGTTGGTGTAAGCTATATTGTATGAATGAATATAGATTAAGATACACATGAATGTAAGTGGATGAATATCAAATTTTAAGAAAAAGAAAAAAGTATCCCCTTTCTTTTTCCAGCAACAAATAGAACAAACCAGATACTCTACAACTTACCTGCGGTGCCTTTGTAGGACTATCCGTGACAGGATTAGGAGATGGAGCATCAGTTACAGGGCTAACACTTGGTTTATTCGTTGGTGCTGATGTTGTTGGCTCATTTGTTACTGGCTTATCCGAAGGAGAAATCGTGGGTGAACTAGTAACCACAACCTCGGTAGGACTAACTGTTGGACTATTCGTTTCACATTTGCCTTCACTAAATACACTTGTTCCTGCAAACCATGCTAGACATTCATTTGTATATGTTACTCCATTACAACCACATACAAAAGCAACATTTGCTGTACATGTCTGTGGTTTGTCTGAACATACTCCTGTACCTTCTGTACATGAATTGGTGGGTAGTTTACAGAATTGATTAGGGTTTGTTGTACAGGATAATGTGGTTGCAGGAGCAGAACAAGTTTCTGTTGCTGCAGGTGTGGGTGCCTATAATTTTTGTTGTGTTGTGTATTGAATGTGTTTTGTTTATTTATATGATATGGTAAGCATTTGTTAAGACAATAATATGGTTTAGAGATAATACAGTGATATACACCTCAATCATGCCCACAAGTGTACTACAATATATCTTACATATATCAAAAGAAAGATACAAAAGATTCATTACTCACATTTGTTGACAAGTCCTGAGGAGCAGGAGTAGGCTCTGTAGTTTGTGCCACAGTTGATACAATCAACGTTGAAGCAATTGTTAATGCACATATATATTTTGACATAGTAGAAAGAACTGACGACCTTCTGTGTATAGTATGCTTCATGGTATATCTTTATCGTGTATGATGTACCTTGTATTGAGTATTTAATATTTTTTCGACTTTGTGTTGGGGATCTGGGGATGGCAAATTGTTTTAATATACCACTAATAACACTAGCGGCACACTCTCAATATACCAAAACGGACGCAGAGATGATATTATTGGTTAAATAAATTGTAGTATATGGCAATCCGCGGAGTTTATGGGCTTCTGTAGCAGCACATAAAAAGCTCCCAAGTCGTGTGCATGCATGTGTGCACTCTCTCAGTGTGAGTGCAAAAAAGATACCCTTTCGCGCACACCTGCATCACAATTTAATAATACCATTGACACCAAGAGTTAGGCAAGATATCGTCGGGTGAGGATTGTTTACTAACTACTATCAGCTAGTAAATACTTACCAAACCAACATTGGTATTTATATGAAAGGATACCCAGGTATGCCAGTGTGTTATCGATTCATATCTGTTGATGAAGAATGTTGCAATATTATAGCATCATCGTCGGTCGATGATGATATATCTTTGTCGTCACCATCACCACAGCATCCACCATGTTTCAACCTTCTACAACAATTCTACGACGAATTGATGATTCCAACTTTTACTTCGTCCCAACGAGATGATATAAATGATTGGTATGAATGTTTTCGTGTACAAATAAAGTTACATCGACATCGAATCTATATACAAAAACAGAAAGATATAAAAGATGCACTTACTAATGGTCTTCAAGAGGAGGGGGTAGCTTCAAAGATACAACAACTTGCATATTGCAATGATATAAAAGAAGATGTTTGTGAGTGTAATCCAGTGATGGATGTTATTCTCATGGTAGTAGATGATAAACAAATAGGAGCAGAAGAAAATAGCAGACACCACATCATCGGTGGAGCTGTAATGGAGTATTATAAACAATCTCGAGTGGGATTATTATCATATATTGTTCTTCATAATCAATACAGAGGACATGGGTTTGCAAAACCATTACATGATGAAGCATTATCTCAATTAGAAGTATTGGCAAACAACTATAGTACTGACAATATAGACGGCGAGTTATCATCACAAAACAAAAATCTACAAGCCATATTTGCAGAGACAAATACAGTAGCTGCCGGAGATGTTACATCAGAGCAATGTTTGAACCGGCACAAGTCTCTCTACAACTTAGGATATCGACTAGTACATTTTCCATACGCTCAACCTCCGCTGTCTACCAAAGATGTGGATGCATCATTTAATGATATAGTATTGTTGGTATACTTCCCAATGAATGTTGATCAGCTTACAAATGACTTGTATAACAGAGAGTTGATACAACGGTATTGCCAGTGGTTTTTAGAGAAAGATATTGAAAACAATACCAATCCACAGACTGCTCAAATGAATGTTGATGTACCATTTCATTTCATTGAGGAGTTTTATCAAGTTGTATTTTGTTTAAATACAGCTGATGGCCTTCCAGACTATCGCACTTCAAAGTATTACTCTCTGGCAAAGAAGTTTAGTACTCATAATCGTCTTGTTGGTGTTAGTCTATGCAGTCCCAGTATACCATTTGAAAATTGCAGAGAGTCATTGCTGGTTGAATATATAGAAAGTTCATAGTGATGACTTTAAAGTATACATACTACTTCCAAAACTTGTCAAGCACATCGTCCATACATGTGTATATATGTACTATACTCTATGCACCCCTACGCATGTAAAATATCCAGTCATCTTCGCCTCTACCAGTTTTGCCAGCTCGCACTATCCTTGTATCATCGTCGAGGTAGCTCATTCTCCACGTTCTAGATGTCCCTGACTTGAATTGTTGTGTAAAGAGTGGTCTTTGAAATAATGAAAGAGTGATTGACTCGAAGTCTACCTTCCAAGTAGTACCACCAATATCTTCTTCTTCTGAAACACTACCACTTTCATCTAAGTATTTTCCATCCCACTCCTCCCATCGAGCATCAAGTATTGCAGATAGCCATGCATTCTCATCCTGATCTATGCCACTACCACCAACATATAATTCATTTCGATATCTCTTATTTTGTAAATTGATCACCTGTTTTGCAATTCCTTTGAATATAAGTTGTCCATTGCTTGGGGGTGGAGCATCCGTGTATTCTACTATCCAATTCCCTTCCATACGAGGATCACGAGCTGGTTTTGATAATGGACAGAGAGATTCAAGCTTTGTTAAAAGTTGATGTACTTCTGCTCGTTGTTGTGTACTAATTGATCTTCCTCTGTCGGTATTGGCTCTTTTATATATGTTTTGATTAGATGTGGTCAGTATATATATACACACCATAATTGTATAGTATTATAAAGTATCGTATAATTTGAAACACTCACATTGAATCCTCAATTTGTTGTTTAGCATCTGAAATTGCATCCAATGAAGCAAACATTGCTGATGACAAAGATGGTAGTGGACTACTACTGATTGCATTAGTAATAAAACTCCGACAAGTTGTGAACGATGATACAGGACTCCAAACCAAAAGAAAGGCAGCTATCACCAAGATTATATTACTATATTGCCACATTATTTCTCTTCTCTTCACCTCTAATCTATTCTATTATTGGAGAGCTCACTAGATATTGTAAGTGATTGTTGTGATGTAGATGTTGAAGACAAGATTTTAGGGTATCCTGAAATTCAAGACATAAAGAACACTCAACACTACCTTTCCTATTATAAAATTATAACAGGTTGCATTGCAACAGTAGAACCTATTCCCTCGGTAGCTCAATGTGTGTCGATTAGTTTTATGTATCATTGACTATTGACCCGACGTATCCCATAAGGAGTCGTCAGTCATTGACCGACGGTATCCCCAAACTAAATAAACAATCGATCTTGATATACCTCATAGTATCTATAATGTTGCTTCCTCGGTTACCACCAGACGCATTACAATGGAGCTATGCAGCATCCACTGCTGCTGCAATATCATATGCAGACAGAGGTACCTCAGCAATAGCTGCAAGTTCTCTATTAAATGAATTACATTGGAGTGAAAGCCAATTAGGAAATGTCCAGTCTTCATTCTTTATTGGCTATGGATTGACACAAATTATTGGCGGTATATTAGGCGGTGAAGATGGACGTCCTAATAATAGTGATGGTGCTACTAAATCTGGTGGTTATCGAACAGTGCTTCCAACATCACTTTTACTTACTGGTATTATCACAATGTTGTTTCCGTTGGCAGCAAGTTATGGAGTTTTATGGGCTTCAGCTGATCGATTTTGTTTAGGCTTATTAGAAGGATTGTTATTGCCTGCGGCCATGGCTGGTATTAGTGACACAACAACAAAAGTATTAGAGGCCAATATATCGAAAAACGATAATATCAAGGCTACTGCCTCATCCTTAGTCATTGCTGGGTGCTACCTAGGCAGTGCATGGGCATACTTTTCTGCTTGGATATTATATTCTGAACAATTTCAACAAGTTGCAAAGAGCTGGGGTTACAATGGAACAATGTGGCCTCTGGTATTCTATGTCAATGGGATAATATCGATTGCAATTCTATACCTCTTTAGAGATGAATTCAATATACAATTGGAGAACATCTTCTTTGAGTCTTCTTCCA
>Ga0214480_100679_pt1 | contig 16801 bp, 10 predicted proteins | sample M1_20Mar14CPVII9_3_FD_165042 | JGI IMG/M metagenome (GOLD analysis project Ga0214480, IMG submission 165042) | Marine eukaryotic communities from Monterey Bay, California, United States - M1_20Mar14CPVII9sort6BwellE17 | ecosystem: Environmental > Aquatic > Marine > Unclassified | place: USA... | reverse complement strand
CCAGAATGAATTGGCAAAACAAAGCACTCATGTGAAGGTGATCTTTAAGATATGGTATTGTTGTGGATAAGAATAAGAAGAGATGTATTGAAAGAATGAAAGAATAAGAGATAAGAAGAATTTTTTTTGTGCTATTGTATCTTTCCCCTTTAAGGTTTCCTTATACTTAACACGGGGTAAACTGCTCCCGCCAAAGCGGATTACTGTATCATCGTGGCTCACCCATCAAAATACTTCACAAGTACCCCAAAAAAGCTTATTCAACTTGAGCTGATGCTTTTTGGTGGTGAGGTCATTGCGTGATAGTCATTTGTGTGTTTTCTCAGGCGTTTTGTTGCATTTTGTGCGCAAAACGCCACTTTGCTGCACAGTCACATCAACAGGCAGTATCACCGTAGTTTCATGAAGGGGCAGTATGACCGTGGCTCACCCATCAAAATACTTCACAAGTACCCTGAAAAAGATCCTGCATCTACTACTAAAGCTCTATGGCATGAGGTCATTGCGTGATAGTCATTTGTGTGTTTTCTCAGGCGTTTTGTTGGAATTTGTGCGCCAAACGTGATTTGGCTGCATAGTTTCATGAAGGGGCAGTATGACCGTGGCTCACCCATCAAAATACTTCACAAGTGCCCTGAAAAAGATCCTGCATCTACTACTAAAGCTCTATGGCATGAGGTCATTGCGTGATAGTCATTTGTGTGTTTTCTCAGGCGTTTTGTTGGAATTTGTGCGCCAAACGTGATTTGATGGCTGCATAGTTTCATGAAGGGGCAGTATGACCGTGGCTCACCCATCAAAATACTTCACAAGTATCCCAAAAAAGCTTATTCAACTTGAGCTCATGCTTTTCGGGGGTGGGGTCATTGCGTGATAGTCATTTGTGTGTTTTCTCAGGCGTTTTGTTGGAATTTGTGTGCCAAAGTTTGTGATTGGGTTTATCATTTTACATACATGTTTTTTCATATACATTTGCATTCTTTACAAGTCTTCATTCTCCACAAGTTTTGTTTTCCTTTTGTCTTCATATCTTGCAAACATGATATGGTTGTAAGTTATGACGTGGTAGGAAGTTCTTTCTTTCTATGTTTAGAGAAATTAACGGCGATCTCGGCGATGACTTTTGGCATGCCCCTTTAAAGCAGCCCCTCACACACAACTAAGTTCAACAATCACGTCAAATACAGCTGGCTGGTTGTATTATCTACTTTGGTGGGATCTCCAACCATATGATTCCTTCCATTAAGGTACTTTGGAGATTGTCAGCGGACTATAGAAAAGAGGATTCACAGGATAGGAGGACACATAAAATTATCAATCGATCTCCTTCGAATTTTTAAATAGCACATCATGATAATGACTCCCCATCAACGAATAGCCTTATCCACCATCCCAACTATCATACTACTTGCCACTGCTACTACCAGTAATGGCCAAACCTTAAATCAATCTGTATGTGCTGATGAAAAGGTCATAGTTGAGGGTTGCAATCCAACTCCTGAGTATTGCAAAGAACATTGTGAATTATTTGGGACTACATATCTTAAAGATAAATGTTGTGTTCACAGTGGTGTGAATGCAAACCTACTTGCATTTGAGGAGTCTGAGACATGGATTCCTCGTATTGAAGAGTATGGCAAGTGTACCGGTGCTAATATCCGGTTGCAATACTTGGCGGAAGGTGAAGATGGTATGGGCGATGCGCTTATCCAAGACGTCGGAGAAAATAATGATGATACAACTGGTCAGGGTATTTATGATGCCTACATCGTCCAGGCACCATGGTTGCCCGCGGTATTTAAAGGTTTGAAGAGTTTGAGTGAATACATCAAGAATAATGATGAATATATTGATTTTATGGATATTGTAAGTATATTGATTGTGTTGCAAAATTATTTATTTATTTGGACACATCTTGTGCTCACGTTATCTTTGCTCTACGCTTTAATCACCTAAAAAAATATATAATATGTTATATATACAGAACCCTGCATCCCGTAGCGCAGTTAGCTTCGAGGGTGAGGTACGTGCTTTACCCCTAGATGCAGACTACATTGCTTTTGGATGGCGCCAAGATATATTTGAAAACCCTGAGATCCAGAATGCCTACTACGCTACATGGGGAGAGAAACTCAAGGTCCCTGATACTATTGAAGAAATGGTAATTGTTGGAGAAAGACTTAATGGTCGTCACGATTTCAATAATGATGGAGAGATGGTAAGTTTTATATATGTTTGTTTAATCCTCAAACTATACACCTAACAATATCCATTTATATACAAATATTGTTAGGACTGGGGCTTTTGTTTGACTCCACAAACAAACTACTTTCAGGCGTTCCTCGCTACAGTACTTCAGACGAATTTAAACGAGTGCGAGGAAGTAAGTGGGACAGGATCATATGATTGTCAGGGTGCTGATACGGGCCAGAATATGTTCTTCAATGTAGACACGTTCGAGCCCTTGATTTTTAATGAGGGATATCGATACGCTGTTGAAATGTACTCCAGGTTCGTTATGGCAAGTAACTGTCAAGAGCAGATTAAGAATGGAGAGAAGTGCAGTCGAAAGACAGCTTTCCCCACGGGCCGTTGTGCTGGCGTGATCTCCATGCCTGGTACCATGACAAATCTTCTTAGGGAAGGAGGAAAGTACGCACCCGACCCCGCGCAGCTCATGGAAAGCGTACTTCCCGAGGGGGAGTATTGGGGCCGTAGAAAGGTTTTCCCGGGAAGCCGCAAGGTTGTTAACTGGAAGAAGGATGGGCTACCCCTTGAGGATTGCACTGCCCGTCTTTGTCCGCTTGCCAAGGATGGGATTAATTACGCTCCTTTCTTCGCTGAGGGAGGAGAGAGCTATGCACTTAACGGTCGTCAATCGAAGCCTGCTGCAACTGATGCCATGTGGGATCTTTTCACTTGGCTAGCAGAGATGCCAGTTGGCGAGGTTCCTTTGGCGGGTATTTACCGCAAGTCCCAGTTGACGGATGAGGCTATTGAAGATTTAGCCACCCTATGGAATAATACCGTAATGGCCGAGGATCTCAATGATGTATTGGTAGAATACTTCAAGAGTGAGGAGGAAGGAGGCAACTCCGTCCAGGACTTGTTTATTATTGGATTTCCTAGCTATAATGAGGCGTTAGACACCGAACTACACAAGAATCTTATCCTAGCACCAATCGAATCAGGTGGCTTGTTCAATATGGATGATCCCAGTAAGAGTCTCCACCCCGTTGACGATAAAGAAGAATTTGACGAGCGCTATAACCGATTCATCAAGGATCTTGCTACAAGATATGATGAAGTCAACGCCCAGCAAGATGGGGGCGCTCTCCAACAGCTCAGTCTTTGGAGAGGAGCACTTGATATTAGCCCATCAAAGAGTAAGGAGGAGATTTGTGCAGACTTGCTAGTCGTCGGGGACCATACAAACTTCGACAAGCTAGAATGCCTTAATGTTGTCGACCTCAAGGCATTGTGTCAATCACAAAAGGAATCCGTCGTTGCATATGATCCCGACGCATGCAAGACTGAGGACAATAATTCAACCATCATTATTGCTGTTCTCTGTTCTATTGTGGGTGCCATTTTATTAGCTGGAATTGTGTACTTTGTCTACAAGAGATACCAGTCCTATCGACGCATTCGTATTGCACATGAGCAGCTCATGGAGGCCACCCTTAATGAATCGATTCGAGCACTTCATTCTCTCGATTATCCTCTACATTTGGTGCGAGGAGAAGAGTTTGCAAGTGAAGGGAAGTTGATGCGTCATGAAGTTCTACGTAACACACACAAGCTTACCGTACTTGACTCCCTTGCCGATGTTGATGCATTCATCGCTGCAGGCAAGCATGTTGTCTTCTTCTCCCATCAATGGACTTCATTTACTGTCCCAGACCCCTCCGGCAATCAGTATGCTTCAATGTGTTCTTCCGTGAAGAGCCTTGCAAAGGAAAAAGGCTGGGACGAGAGCCTGAAGGATGTGTTTATTTGGGTCGACTACTCGTGTATTCCTCAAGCAAATGCCAGTACTCAAAACTTGGCTATTCGATCACTTGCCGCATATGCATCGTCGGCTACATTCTTCATCATCACTGCACCTGACACCAAGCATGCTGACCTCGATGATGTTTGTGATCTGGATACATACCAGAAGCGTATGTGGTGCCGTGCCGAGCAGGTTTGTCATTCGATGCGAAATGGTACCGAGGGCATGTATCTAGCCGATGCCAACGGCGGCATTACTCCTGTTTCAAGTGACTTCTTCAACGATTCTTTGCATGTCTTTGATGGAGAGTTAACATGCTGCAGGCTAGAACATAAGGGTATGGGAGCATGTGATCGTCAAAGCCTTGTCATCCCCCTTCTTGGCTTATACGGTGAGTTGTTCCGTGCCAAGCAGGAATTTGAAAATGGCAAGGGTGGTAATGCTGAAGCCCTCACCTCTGTCAATGCCTTCTTGAAAGAAATCGAGAAGCAGCAAGATGAGGTCTTCCCACGTACTTTCAACAGGGTAATGTGGAGGAAGAACAAGCGAATTGAGGAAGAAGTTTTGCTCTTTGGCGATCTCATTGATAGGATGAAGGCAAGGATTATCAGTGGAGGTGGGTTTGACATTGATGAAGATGCAGAGAATGTGGGTACTATGTCCACAACAACAAAAGGAAGCGACAGCTTCCTCCGCCATGGATCAGACTTCCTCCGTCATGGCGTTGTGCATGGTTCGAGTACCATTTCCGGTGGTTCTGGATCAAAGGTACAAATTGAAACTGCTGTCGGCACTCTTGCTGAGACAATGGAAGAGCCTTAATTCAAGGTTCTTAGATTTAGGAGGCGTAAAGCCTAGAGTTGTATTTGTAGTAGATTATAGTAACTTTAGAGAGTATTAAACTTAGAAACTTTAATCGGTTCTTTGATGTACCATTGCCATACTTCAAGACAAAAATAATTCATTAGTTTACACTATTGATACTGTAGCAGGAGAGTATCTATCTCAGGCTGCTCTACTAAAATTGAAGGTGAGTTGAGCCGTCTCATTTATGAGCAGGTCTGGATGCTTGGCAGACCCTTCGGGCATTTCTGGTTGATGCAGTGCAGCTTGCAAAGCCTCAATAAACAGAAGACTGTACTCCTTATATACTTTCACAGGATCAACTACGCCAGTCTCTTGCTCAGAAGTCCCGATTACTACATGCGAGACTCCATTCACAACTTTAACCTTTCCCTCGAAATGAGTGTTTCTATACTCGGGGACACAAATTAGAACCGCAAGGGGATCATACATGTTCAGTTTCTCTACGTGTGACCAAATCTCTTGAGGAAGAGTTTCAGGCATATCTTCTGTACCACAAAACGTCTTGTAGAACCATTTCGCATCACATCGTGCTGGAAGTTTCTCCCTCCGTGGATCATCTAACGGGAGTATGACCTTGTTATACAGCTGGTCAAGACTGTTCTTACTCTTTCGACGTATATTTCCCGCCACCATATGCTTTGTTTTCGACAGTTCATCCATGAGATTGGGACGAATAGGACAACCATACGCTGCCCATCTCGATAACGTTGCAGTAGGAACACATAGCTCCTGGCACTTCTCATAGACAAACTTTGCAGCTGGAAGATCACAATTGTTATTATATGCCGTGTCTGGTATCAATGTTTCACTTGATTCCATTGGCACAACACCTCCCATCACAACAACCTCCTTGACCTTGGATGTGAACAAGTCTTCGTGTTCTTGGATCAACTCCGCCATATCAGACAAACTGGCTAGGCATAATATTTGCACTGACTTGTTAGGGGCAGAGTCGAGTGCTTGGCAGACTAGTTCCATGCCAGATTCATAAATACTTGAACTAGACCTTGAATGATCAGCTTCATATACCTCCAAATCTACACCATCAGCAACGCCTCCTCGACCACCAATCCCAACAGGAACACCTGCCAATCCCAACGTGTCGAGCGATCCACGAGCAAGATGGGCACGATCTCGTTGAGGTGACAGTGTCGTTATTACTGCAATAGGATTTAACAGGTGCTTCCTAGTGAGGGAAGATAAAAGGACCAATGCCATTTCATCATCCACATCTCTACCAATATCAGTAAATATGATAACGGGGGTACCTTTAGCCTCAATATCAGCACTAGATAGTTTGGTAGGCGAGACGTTATCCACCGATACTGAAGAATCAGTAGTATCAGTTGTGGAACAAGATGATCTCCTCAATGAAGATGTAATTGATTCAATCTCCCCCTTATCCTTTTTTCGAATCTGTTGATTCAAGGATTCTATTATTCTCCAACACTTCTCAAACTGCCCTGATTGTTGTCCTTCCTTAAAGTTGAATTGATGTATTGCCATGGCTCGTTGGTAAAGCGATCTTGCCTTGATTAAGTCTCCAGTAGAACGAAGGACATTGCCGTATTTTATCAAGTTTGGTATAATATTGGCATGACTCTTACTAAAGGCAACTTCACATATCTGCAGGCAAGTCTCTAGACAGTCGCATGCATCTGAGTATCTGCCAACAGAGTGATAGCAGGACGCCAACACACTGAGAGCATGTGCATATGCAGGATGTGATGTACCAAATATTGATTTTCTTATCGCAACCGCATGAAATGCAAGGGACACCCCTTCCTCACCACGGCCCAATTCACAAAGACTTTCTGCACAATAATTTAAGGATTCCGCTACAAGTCCGTGCGAGATGTCAAGGTATCTGTATCTTAACGTCAGTGCAAGATGATGACGGTGATATGCCTCCTTATGTTGATTCATGGCTGCGAGGGTACAACCCAACTGTGTATACGAAACGGCTAGTTCAAGCTCAGAGCTTGTATTCTCTAATATTGCACGGGTTCGTATTGACAACGCCTCTCGATGATACTTTTCAGCAAGACGTAATTCCCCTGCCTTTCGAAGACTTTCAGCATATGCAGATATATTCTCTGCTAGATTAAGACTCGTTGATGATCCTGCCATATTCCTTGCAACTGGTAAAGCCTGTTCATGTAATTCTATAGCTGCATCATATTTACTCTGCGCTTGATATAGTGCCGCCAATGCAGTTAATGCTTTTATAAAAGAGTAACATTATAACAAACAAGAGATATGGTGAGATGTATATTTGATAGATAGATAAATTATTGCAAAACATATACACACACACACACACACATGCATATTATTATTGAACACAGTTGTTCAAGTTATGAAATGTGCACATCACTGCAATGCATAACAAACAAAGACATACCTCTAACATATACTGCCTCATCGACATGTTCATCAGATTCATACCTCTCTACACATCTTTTTAATATATTCTCAGCTTCTTTGTATCTAGCTAGCTCACAAAGACATACACCAAGTTTAATACTGGGCTCAGCTATATGCTGATGACTTTGTATCCTTGAATGATAATTGATTGCTTCTTCGTACATTGCAGCAGCCTCTATGTAGTTCAATTTTGACTTTGCTGCATCACCAAGCTCCATATATTGAGCAATATATTGATGTTGGCCTGTCATAACATCTATGGCATATTATATCTGTTTCTACATAACATTGGGGGATTAATGCGAGTGTTGTTCTAATCGTATAAAAATAGTAACCGGTAATGGTATCCTTTTGAAGGACATTGCATTAAGCATGCCCTTTATATTGCTTGCAACTGACCATCAGCTACATGTTTGTTTCAATCAATTGTTACCGCTTTAGGGGTTGTTCTGAGACACTGAGCTAGGGATGTGAGCTGAGCTAGGGGGTCAAGCACTAATAATACAATCCGAATAGATAGAAGAACAAAACATTCGAGATACCTACTTAATTTGGTCCATGTTACTAACAACTTTATCTATTCTTTATGCAAAGACTCTTGAAAGGCGTACAAGAAAAGTAAAGAGTACTCAGTATACAAGGATAGTCTGTTGCGAATACCCGTATCACGTTCCGACGTGCCAACAACTATATGAGAAACTCCATTGACAACTTTAATCTTTCCGTTGAAATGAGTACTCCTGTATGCGGGTACACATAGCAATACTGCAAGTGGATCATACATATTGAGCTTCTTCACCAACGTCCAAACAGAAGCAGTCCAAGACGACGATATCTCCCCCTTGCTCATGAAAGTTCGACAGAACCAACTTACGTCACATCTGTTCGGGAGCTTCTCCCTCCGTGGATCAGTTGGATGTAGTATGACCTTATTCCACAGCTGATCTATGCTAAGTTTGCTCACACTGCGGATATTAGTAGCCACCATATGCTCTGTCTTCGATATTTCATCCAGTAATGATGGAGGAATCGGACAACCATACGCGGCCCATCTTGATAACGTTGCAGTAGGTGTTCCCAGCTCTTGACATCGTTTGTAAACAAACCTGGCAGATGATATGTCACAATTGTTATTGTAAGCCGAATCAGGTACAAGAGTATCACCAGATTCAGTTGATACGACACCTCCCATCACAACAACCTCCTTGACCTTAGATGTGAACAAGTCTTCATGTTCTTTCATGAAATCTGCAACGTCAGTCATACTGGCTATGCATAGCACTACAGCTGATTTTGGGGGTACCGACTCAAGCGCTCTTTGCACTAATTCCATACCAGATTCAAAGATACAAGGACTTGATCTTGAGTAATCTGCTCCGTACATGTCCAAATCCACACCATCAGCAACGCCTCCTCGACTACCAATTCCAACAGGAACATCTGGCATTCCTAAAGCATCGAGAGATCCACGAGCAAGATGTGCACGTTCGCGTTGAGGTGAGAGTGTCGTTATCACAGCAACTGGGTTCAATATATGTTTCCGTTTGAGAGCGGAGAGTAGAACCAGTGCTAACTCATCATCTACATCTCGTCCAATGTCAGTAAATACAACAACTGGAGTTCCCTTAGACTCGATATCGGCAGGATGAATGTCTTTCCTTGACATTACCAGTTCATTTGAAATTCCACTCGAAAGAGAGCTATTTTGAGAAGATTCCATCTTCTTAATTTGTTGACTCAAGTCTTCAACTTCTGCCTTGCATTTTGCGAGTTGTCTCCCTTGCTGGCCTTTTTTGAAATTCAACTTATGTATGGCTATAGCTCGTTTATATACTGATCTAGCCTTGCTTAAGTCTCCAGTAGAACGAAGGACATTGCCATAATTCATCAAGTTTGGAATTATATTGGCATGATTTTTCTGGAAGGCAACTTCGCATATCTCTAAACACTTCTCGAGACAATCGCAAGCATCATAGTATCGACCAACAGCATGATAACACGAAGCCAACACACTGAGAGCATGTGCATAGGCAGGATGGGATGTACCAAATATGAGCTTCCGAATTGCCACGGCATGTAACGAAAGGGGGATACCCTCTCCACCACGACCTAATGCACATAGACCCTCAGCACAGTAGTTTAAGGATTCTGACACAAGTCCGTGTGAGAAGTCAAGATATCTATATCGTAATCTTAGTGCGTTGTGGTGCTGTTCGTATGATTCGTCGTATTGACGCATGGCTGCGAGGGTGCACCCTAGTTGTGTATATGATACTGCGAGCTCTAACTCCGTACAAGACTTCTCTTTTACAGCACGAGTCCGAATTTCTAAAGCTTCTCTATGGTGTTGTTCAGCTAGAGGCAGATCACCCGACTTCCGCTGTAGGTTATAAGTATTGAATAAAATGTTAGCATATTTGAGTTCAGAGAAAGACGCTCATATGATATGGACGAAACTTACCAGTGTCTCAGCGTAGCCTGCAATAATTCCAGCTAGCCATAGACTTGATCGAGACTCTTGTATATTGTGTGCGATTGGGACAGCTCTTTCAAAAAGTCTTCTCGCTGCATCATATTTACTCTGAGCTTGATATAATGCTGCTAATGCGGTCAGAGCCTGAACATATAACTCTTCGTCTAATTCAATATCAGAAAATTCACTTTGGGCATCATTCACACATCGCGTGAGGACAGCTTCTGCCTCTTTGTATCGTGCAAGTTCACGCAAGCATGTCCCAAGATTGACTGTGGGTATCATCCTTGACCGAAGAGGAGGTTGGGTATTGATCTTTGACTGAAAGTCTATGGCTTCTTCATACATCTTTGCACTTTCATTAAAGTTGAACATGGCCTTTGCTCGATCTCCAGCTCTCATGTATTGCTCAAACGCACCGGCCCAATCTTCAGCAAGAGCACAGTGACGTCCAAGGAGACGACGAACATCGCCTCCTTTGATATCATCTATCTCTCCGTGATCAATCTTACTCTGTTGAAATGCTCGAACAATCATTCTATGAATCTTTTGGCGTTGATTGACCATGAGAAGTGATTTCACAGCTTCATATACAGCCTGTTCTTTCCATCGAAAGTGGCTACCAGTTTGTTCAAAACAATCATAATTATCTGATAGCTCTCTTATCTTGGGCATGAAATCCAGTACTTCATTCAATGTGCTGTACAAGTCCGCATCGAAACTGTAACCGATACAACTAGCGATTTTCAACGCATCCCAAAGAGGCGGTGAGAGTTTGTTGAAAGGAGCTAGCAGGATATTACTCAGTTCTCTGGGTATGGCTGCTGTCACATCATCTGACCTCTCATCTAGCATTTTGAGACTCATCTTTTTGGACCCCTCTTTATACTCTATCATGTTCTTATCGAGTGCCCATCTTGCAACGCATTCTATAAAGAGTGGACAACCATTTGCGCGATCATGGACAACATCAAGTAGCCGCTGGTCAATTGTAATACTTCCATTCTGTTTAACTCCCAACAGTACCCTGAGATACTGCTCTGTTTCATACTTTTCAAATGGCATGAGCTTGACTTGGATAGCGTTCCGTCGAAGATTAGACGCAGAAGAAGTGATAGTTGGAGAATCGCGTGAAGATACCAATAGCATTATTTGGGGACATTCTGTACCGGCTCGTTGCATCAGCTCGGCAAGTAGACTCCAAGAGGATGGGTCTATATCGCCATCTCCCTCCTGTTTATTTGTGTGCAGGTGTACGATGTTCATACATGATGCATGAGAATAAAAGCGCATATCATATGAGCACAGAAATACAGTATAATACACACTTACCAGTATTATTATAAGAGGTTGAAGTAACTTCAAAATTTTGACAAGGGAATCAACTATACTTCTTGTTCTTGCCTTTGGGTTGATGCCACTCAATAGACTTAGCAGTTGCGCATCAGCAACATTCGGAACGATACTGCCAATGTTGACTCTATCTGTTTTGTTGAAAATATTTTGATCTACAAGATAATTGGCGGCTGATATCTCATCAGAAATATCATCCTGTCCACCAGCCGCCTCCTTAGTTGCCATGGCACACATTATCATGGCCTCGGATACAATCTGCCGAAGAGGGAAGAATGATGTGAAGGAATCTAATGATGTTCGAAATGACTTCAATATTCGAAACCCATCGTTTGATGACTTCTCCGTCACTTCATTAATAAGTCTTGTCTTCCCAAGAAAAGGTCCACCAGAAATAAAAGCAATAGTCGGAACTCGATTGACCGCTTTATTCTTCACCTGCATTAATGAATCCATTGCACTCTGTCGTGATGGCATTATGACAAATGGTTGTTGTGGCTCATTTATCTCCACACTCTGCCGCTCTATTCTAGTTTGAGGAATGTATGCATGAAATAGACCATCTTTCCCCTTAACTTGGATCTCCTCCGACTTGAGAAAATGTATGAAGCTCTTTGAATGTGTAAATATACGCTTGGATACGAGTGTGCTTCTATTGGGTGCTTTCCCCATGAGCCGAGCGGCTAAATTCACCTCCGGACCCATTACAACATAATCGGAACGCATCGGCGGCCCTACTTCACCACAAAAGCATTCCCCAAACGATACACCGAGGGAAAATCTATCCAAGCCTAAATCCTTCAGTGCACTTTCCATTCTCATGGCACAGATTGTTGCGTCAAAGCAGGGATTAACCTCATGACTATGTGCACCAAAAACTGATATGAAAACACATCCCTTATCATCAAATAGCATATCACGAACAGCTCCGTTGCAATCATTGGTTATCCGCGATAGAGATGTGAATGCTTCATTCATTAGCTGGAGCAGTTTCGAATCCCTAGGATCAATCTCATCAAATGCATGCAGACCGACAAACACTACCGCCACCGGTCTCAACTCATTCAGGAGCATAGACATTGCATTTTGCGAATCTTGATTGCACCGTCTTGCGGCAAGTGTACCAAGGTATGCCATTGCATATGCATTCACATCAAATCCACCAACCTTTTCCACAGAGAATTCTTGATCTTTCAATAATTCATTATCTCTGGGCATGACATCATTCTGTCCAACTTGTGATATTGGTTGCTGCTCACGGAGGCGTCTCATGTATTGCACTCCATCTTCTTCTGTTAGCGGAGTATTGCCGCCCTCTAAACCATCTATATATACCTCCCCTGCTCCAGCCTTATTTAATAACTTTCCCGTTTGTTTCAGTGGATGTCCAGATACTATAAACGCACAACTTCCTGGACTTCGTGACGGAGTACCCAGGAAGAAACATCGTATCATCCCATGCGCTGCACCACCATGTATAGTTAAATCTTTCTCAACGGCAATCTTTCCCAATACCGATAAACAACATTCACGTACCCTCTTCCGTGTCTTTTTCTCAACACTTAATGACTGTCCAGTGTCTTCGTCTATTATATCTTCTTTAGTATAATCTTTCTCTTCGAATAGACATATTAATGCATCGCCCGCAAACATTAACACATCACCCCAATGATTATTAACCTGTCGGACCATGGTTGTTAATGTGTCATTAACTCTACTTGCAAATTCGGCAGCACCATCTCGTGGACCTAGCTCTAAACGCAATCGTTCCCCCAATGCAGTAAAACCTGATAAGTCTAATATTAATATAGATCCTCTAATATCTTGATAGTATGGTAAATTATCAGGACGTTGTAATCTCAATCGTAAATCAATACTTGCCAATTGTGCATCACCTAATAAGCTAGGACGTTTCGTCTGTCGTTGTGCATATGTATCTCTAAGTATTTTTGGTAAATATCGTAATGCGTTTTGGTTCATAACTTCGGACGGACTACTACCCTTTCGTAATGCCTGTTCTAAATGTTCAGGCATACTTGCTCTTCTTGATCGATGTTTGGGAGAACTTCTACCATCGCGATCAGATGAGTCTAATCCCAAACCAGGGATGTCATAACTATATATCCTGTCAACATTATCATCATTATTAATTGGTATAGATCTTGTTAATATATGATTATTCTCTAACCGTGACGGTGGTGGTCTACCAAATCCGTTCCTATTCCAGGATGATACCTTTGGTGATAATGACCGTCTATGTGCCATTAAGGGTTTACCAAAATCTTCACGCTGCCAGGGAAAGTTATTCTTTGATTTATTTCCATTTGTACCCTTATCGGATTTAGTATTATTCCGATTTGTAAATGATGATGATTGTTGTTGTTGCTGTAATGCAAGTAAGCTAGGAGTACTTGTTGATTTATGCAATAGTTTATTTGTAATTGCAGATATTGGATTAGATAATTTGCTACTTATGCGTTGTCGCAATCGGCCTCTATTATGTGTTGGTTGACTCTGCTGGCGTAGATATGATTGATCATCATCATCATCGGGTTGTTGAGGATTATCATATGTATCATGATCATTATCAGTATCACCATCATCAGTAAGATGTATCGGCAGTGATGTCATCCGTCTTGATAATGGTGATCTATCTCTTATTGATTGCATTGCAATAGGGTTGTAACTAAGTACTTCATTCGCCGCCACAGCGGTATCCACTGAGCTTAAACTAGCATTACTACTTTTACTATATGCCGAATCATCATCATCATCATCATCATCATTCTGTATATCAAGGTATCGACCACTGTCTTCAGACGATAATGGAGGAGGTTCTTTGATTGTTAATTTTTGCTCTTCAGTTTCAATGATTGAAAGACTTCTTGCTCGACTTGATATCCGCCGACGAGTCGTCTCCGGCGGCGGATTACCACCATTCTCCGCTACCATTGTATTATCAGCCTCCTCCATTGCCAACTACAGCTTCATACATTGTATCAGGCCCTTATTTTGTGTTTGATAGATAAATGACTTAGTTGAAGTTAGTAAAATTACTTATGATAACGACTTATGACACATATCAACTTCTCAAAGAAGACTTTGAAAGTGTATCATTAAAGATCAATGGAAATTAGAGGGCGAGGAGATGTTTATTCGGTATAAATGTTGCAGAGGAATGGGCTTGAACATATAAAAAACATATTAATAGATCTATCATTCAATTAAAGTTAGCTTTAAAATACATATGTGCAGAATGAAGTAACATTGGCGGGCCGTTCGTGGTTGAACAAAAGTCCCCTCTCTACCCGATTTGAGCATCATCAAGATGCTGATACAAACTCGATACTCTCTTCTCTGTTGCCTTTTGATATACCATCAGTCTCTACCTCTTCTTCTTCTTGTGAAGATGTTTCACTGTTATTCATCTCATCAAAACGCTGTTGATTTCTCTTTCTCTCTTCCATAGCTAGTTGAAGTGGTGCTGGGTTTTCTATTTCCTTCTCGTCATTCTCTATATTCTCTTCATTGACATCTTGTACTGTGTTTAGATCTCCCCTTTCAACATCTGAAACACCACCATGTCCGAAATCATGTCCGCAATGTCCATCATCGTGAGTATCTTCGTTCTCTATTATGTTCTGCTGCTTTTTACTTTCATCTTCATCTTTTCTTTCTTCCTCATCTCTTCTTAGCGGATCACATGGTTTACATACCATTTCACCAACGTAATGACAACCACCGGCTCTTAGTAGAAACTTTTGAATATACTTGCCTTCATTATCAGCTTTTTGTATAGCCGATAATCTTCGTCTCTGTATCTCCATCTTCTTTCTTTCAGCGTCTCGTCTACGCTGTCCATCTCTTACAATGTATGTATATGTTGTTATACCCTCATGACGCAACCGAACATGAAAGGAGAATAATTGCATCAACAGTACTATACATATCAAATCTACTGCCAAGAATATGCAGTTAACCAACATCGGTATAAAAGCTGCATTTAACCCAAACCAATTATTAGCTCTATTGATAGTTGAGCCTCCACCACCATTTGCAAATGCGATAAAGAATGAAACAACTAATCCACCTAATACACCTCCACGTACTATTACTAATGCCAATGTACTTGCTACTGCCCAAAAGAAGTAAATGTAATTTGCTTTACCAACACATCTAATTTTGAAAGAGATTACAATCATGAGTTATTAGAACAATCATGTGTACAATTTTTCATAACAACTTACGAATTCAACCAATGGCAATGATGATCAAAGTTTTCTACACATTTATTGCAAAACTTGCAATGCATTGATGTTTCATGTACGTCTATACCACAAACCCAGCAAAATTTTGTTGGATCATTATCATTAATTTCATCATTATTAAATCCATTTTGTGTCATTGATGTTTCTCCATTATTCTGTTGTTGTTCATGTAAATGACATTTCAATCTCGTATCTATCGGATCAATCTTACAACACCAATATGTAAAGTAGGCAGTGGATATACCGCATATTACTACACAAATTGTACAGGGTATTGATGCTGCTAATGGAAGTATTGGAGTTGCAAAGAAGACAAATTGGAGTATTAATGTTGGTAACAGCAGCCAAGTACCAATTTGCATTGGGTTGTACGGTTTCTCAAATCCATTACTCCTCATCGTGTTAGACCCTGTTGAGAGAATGTATAATTTTAAAGCAGTTGCAACCTAGCAACATCATGGATCACAACACGAAAAATTGACGGTGAGGTTCAAGCAAGGATACCAAAACCAGTCGTTGATAATTTGGGTTGTTTATTTGCCGAGCAATAAGCTAATTAGGATCTGTACTGTTAGGATTTGAATAATTAGTAGTTGAGACGACGATACTTGTACTTTGTAGGTCGGTCGTAGTTTATAGTTTAGAGCAATATAATACGTAACATAACAGGTGGAATAGCAATAGTAGTCGTTTAACAACGGCATGGTTTTCCGACGAGTAAAGAAGAGCAATGGAGATGTTTTGCCTTGCACCAGCTCTCCATCATCTCAAAAAGGTCATCGATATAAGCGTAAACGTCGGAGAGTTGCAAACAAAGTACAATCATACCGAGTTCCCTACCTTGTATGGATAATGATCATATCAATATATTGTTGCATTATGTATATGCAAGCAGGGGTTAATCGGATAAGAAAATTACAATATACATTTACTGGATTAGATTATGATAACAACAAGAAAACACAATCATCTTCTCATAATATACCGACAACAAATCAAGAACCATCTAAGTATGAGATTGATCCAGAACTCATACATGTAGTTGAAACTCGATTTATGCAACAACAACCTAGTCTCCTTGAGCTAGGAATGGCACGTCTGGCCCTATTCGAAGCTTTTTGTCTTCCAAGTATGCTATCACAAACGAGTAGTAACTTTTTATGGATTATAAGAGCTGATCCTAAACTACACCCTTCGATAGTAAACAGATTACAAGAGTTACTGGAAGGAAGGGATAACTTCATACTCATTGGAAGTAATAACAATCCAGAGGGATTTGGAAGAGATGGTACTTCTTTATCAAGTTTTCTACAAGCTGATTCAAAGATTGATAATATCACTGCACCAGTAGTATGGAGTGGAAACATAACGCTAGTGGAGGAAGCTTATAAATACTCATCAAGTAGATCATCAATATTA
>Ga0214480_100678_pt1 | contig 16812 bp, 13 predicted proteins | sample M1_20Mar14CPVII9_3_FD_165042 | JGI IMG/M metagenome (GOLD analysis project Ga0214480, IMG submission 165042) | Marine eukaryotic communities from Monterey Bay, California, United States - M1_20Mar14CPVII9sort6BwellE17 | ecosystem: Environmental > Aquatic > Marine > Unclassified | place: USA... | reverse complement strand
AGAATAAGGGTAGAGGAAGGGACCTTTGAAGTATGTTTGAATAAAGACGAGGCATTAGAAAAGGGAGATATCACCAAACAAAGAATATCTGCATCTAGTTTAAAAGTGGGTGAGGAATTAAATGGAGTAGTAAGAAGTGTTCATCCATACGGTGTCTTTGTAGATGTTAATGCCAACAGAAATGGTTTATTACATATTAGTAAAGTGGCAAAGGCGCATGATACGTTTGTTGACAAAGAAGATGGTTTAAAAAGATGGGGATTGAATAGAGGGTCTCAAGTACATGTACGTGTGTTGAGTAATAAGAAGAAGAAGCGTTTAGAACTTGATTTAGCACCTCCTCCTACTGAAGGAGAACAGGAGGCAGATGTAGCCGAGGAGGCAGATGAAGATGATATGATAGATGACACATTAGCAAGCAATATAGTTGATGAGGAGCAAGCCATGTGGGCTGCTTACGCGGCTGCTGATTATGCTACCGACAACGATAAAGAAGATGAGTACGACGAAGACGCTGATATAGAAGACTCATTAGGTATAGGTTCGTGGTGATTTCGTTAAGCATAATTACTATTACAGCTTTCCTTCGTATGATGATGTAAATCTGACTGAAGAAATACAACATATATGCACGTTTTACTACTACAACCAACGCCCTTATATACCGTTCACAATCGATAAATTAATCGATACACTAGAGAGTTGCTGCGTATGACTTCATGAATAACATTAATCTAATAATAACTACATTATCAAATCATCGAAACCCTCTTGCTTTTTCAAGCTCCGCTTTCCTGGCCTTTCTATCGATCACTCTTTGTGCTAGTTGTTCATCTTTCGTCATTCTTTTCTTTTTTGCCCTGACAACATTGAAGAAAGATGTGAATCGATATTAGACACATAAGTATTATATTAAAAGTAGACCTAGATAATTGATCAGATAACTTACTCTTCTTGCTTGGCTTTGTGCTTTGCCACTTTTGCATTAATCTTGGCATCATCCTTTTTTATTTCACCATCTCCTGGTAGTGATGTAGGCAATCCACTATAGACACATAGAGAAAAGTTTAGACATCTGTAGACATGAATATGTATTGCAAAGAACAAAAACAACAGCAGCCCTCTATACTTACGCCTCTGAAGCAAAGCTTTTCACCTTGCTCAAGGCCATCATCCCTTGCAATGAATTCCACATATTCTATAGTATTACCACTGCTTTACCTGGTACACTTCGATGCGTCAACCTATATATGGTAGCTATAGGTAGCTATCCGTGCGTGATTATAATGTATGACCACTAGTGCAGATATTCTTGCACACCGTGCAAACAACTTGCACCGTGCAATTGCATTGTGACATCGCTAGATCAAAACGAGCAAAAAGGAGGGCATATTTAGGGGTGTCGCTCGCTTACATTGAATTGCATTAGTTGGTAGTAGTTGATAGATAGTATGTTTCATAATGAATATTGATATGATACATACTATACAATTACACGGTGCTCGTTGTTTTGCAATGATGTGCTCGAATATGTGCTCTCATTGTCATACATAATAACGCTCACTGTAACACGTGCATTGCATTTGAGACTTGAGTACATGAAATCTGCACGCGTTCAGCCCCGCTTGCCCGCATTCGCTATCGCTCATGCGTGCATTTTGGGGCTTCACTGGTGCAGATTTCATGCACTAAAACCTCGCATGCACTGCACTGGTTACAGTGCACGTTATTAAAGTAATTGATAGGTATCCTTATTTGGAGTTTTCCTTAGTGAAAGCTGACTTTATTTATTTTGGTGCAACTACTTATCGTATTGAGAAACCAGCCCTCTAAGTCCATAAACATAGGTATTGTGCATTGATTGGTGTGAGATATAGCTGTAGGTGAGAGTTAGGGGAGGCGTTATGATATTGTTTATTATTGTTTTGATGATCTCTATGAAAAAAGCTATACTTGAATGAGTTATTGCAATGGGCCACCTTCTCGATCAACAGCTCAGATACTTCAAACTTTATTTGATATCATTTATCAAACCTTTATATCAGCTCATCTCTTTTAATATCATGTTCCTTTCTTCTACAGAAATCGTTGATATTAGGTGGCTCTAGTGGTACTTAATTGCAGTAAAAACCCTTGTAGTATGAGAAATACTGCTGTCGCCCTAGCCATTTTGTTGGGTGGTGCAATTGCCGAGGATGAATATATTCCAGGTCAGCCACCAAACGGTGTGGTAACTTCGAGCAAGCTTCAGATTCATGTAAGTTTCAATCTGTGTGGTATATATATTGTGTGATAGTAGCTACAGTTTGTTTCAATATGTGTGCAATATAATGACTTTCCTTTTACCACACTTAATGAAGGTTCCTAAAACACTTACGAAACCGGGAGGGTATGAACATCGTGAGGCTCTCTTTGGTATCCCTCCATACGGCGGATCTATTGCTCAGAATATGTATTATGCCGCAGATACTGTATGTGACTTTAATAGTATTAATACTCGTGGAGGCTTCCCGATTAGAGCAAAAGACGACGATGGTAACATGATACCATGGCAATCACCATTCATATTAATGGTGGACAGGGGTGGATGTACTTTTGTTCAGAAAGTTAGGAATGCTCAACGTGTCGGTGCCGCAGGTGTGATTATTGCTGACAATTCTTGTTTATGTTCGGCCACTGAATGTACATCCGATCCTGGACATGAATGTGAAGAACGTGAACCAATCATGGCCGACGATGGGAGTGGATCAGACATTAGTATTCCATCATTCTTAATGTTTAAACAGGATGCTGATCAAGTGAAAGCAGAAGTACAGGCAAATCATCCAGTCCGTATTGAAATGATGTGGAGTTTGCCTAGTCCTGACGATCGTGTGGAGTATGAATTGTGGACTACTCCTACTGACATTATCTCGGAAGACTTTCAAAAGAACTTCAAGGAGGCTGCAGTTGCACTTGGTGACCGTGCATACTTTACTCCACAAATGTACATCTATGATGGAATTAAGAGCGGTTGTCAGGATTACGAGGGAGAGAATGACTGCTACAATTTATGTACTAACAACGGGAGATATTGTGCCACTGATCCTGATAATGATTTAGATCGTGGCATTTCAGGAGCGGATGTTGTTAGTGAAAGTTTACGCAGAATGTGTATATGGAGTCAATATGGGAAAGATGATGGAGTTGGTGTAAAGTGGTGGGATTACACCAATGAGTTTATGTTTCGATGTAACACAGAGGAATTCTTCACCTCAAAGCAATGTGTGAATGATGCCATGTCACGTGCAGGTGTTGATATTAAGAAGATTGAACAGTGCATGAATGATAGTGGAAAGTTAGATGAAGATGTGGAGAATAGTCTGTTGGAAGTGCAGCTACGAGAGAAGGATAAGAGTGGAGTAGTCATTCTACCTGCATTGTATGTTAACCGCGTGTCAATCAGAGGATCGCTAGAGTTCCCAGTTGTATTCAAAGCAATCTGTTCAGGATATTCTTCTGGCACAACTCCATCAGTATGCGAGACGTGTGCAAGTTGTTCTGATCAAAAGTCATGTATCAGTCAAGGGTACTGCGGATCGAAAAAGCTTCAGGAATCTGTCTCTACTATGAACATGGTGTACTCAATGATGGGGCTGTCTCTCGTCTTTTGTGTGTTTAGCTACATCCAACATCGACGATATCAGAGTCAGATGCAGTCACAGGTGAAAGGTATTATTGCGGAGTATATGCCACTTGAAAGTGATCAAAACTTACAGAATAATTCTGTATCAGAAGAGGATGGAGAGTTTACCTAAAGTGTTCTTCCTGAGATAGGTATTTGTTTGTGGCGGTCGAGTTGCATGGCATATCTATAGCAGCTCTGGAGGTTAGCATTGTAGAGAAGTACATTTTATGTTAAAGCGTTGGTTGTAAATTTACACTACACTCAGCTGGCTTGACTAGACTTCGGTGATAGAAGTTGTTACAGTTGCCAAGACTTTATCATTAGTCGTCAAAAGCTGACCATCGAATAGATCAAAGTCATCGTCTCTACCACTTCTATTATATCGGTAGGTCTCTTCTTCATACGCATATTCTTCTGTACTGCGTTTGGCTGGTGTAACAATATGACTTGACCTTTTCTTCTTGCGTGTGTGGTTAGAAGACGAGACAGTGATAGACTCCGCATGAAACTGATCAGAAGATAGAACATCAAGAATATCAGGTAGCGGTTCCGGGAGCATCTTATCTTTCTCAACAGCTACGGCATCTCGAAGGGCCTAAATACAACAGACATAAAGTAGTGAAGATTAGACTACAGTCCTTTCACGAATCGCTGCCGCCGCCACAGCATTCCGAAGCTCCTATGAGACCAATCACAGTTTAGTGCTGTATTCATCAAACAACTCAAGTCTAGTCCAAAATTCTACAGCTCAAGCTCAAAGAAAAAGACTCACCTGACAACACTTCTCCCTCGCAACAGTCGGGGAGACAATATCCCACGCATAAGTTGAATAATTCTTCAAGAGAAAACGACCTGGCGGTTCCATGTCATGTATTTGATTTAGGACCTCCCTTATAAGGAAGTTGAGCAGTTTAGGATAAAGGATACTTATATCATATGAAAGCTAACAATCTTACCTTGATATTGCTGCCTTTTGCTTCTTGGTTGCTCTTTGATAGTCCAGCACACGACTTCGGCAAATATTCCGCAGTTGCTCGTTACCACTGTGCTCATGGTTCCTTCCTCCGCGGCCTAAGAGGACATCATTTTCGTTTATTGCAGTAATGGTTGACATACTCTATACTGAAGATTGGCAATTTGCAAGTCAAATTATGAGAGCATGCTCCTATAGGCTCGACTTGGTATTGCAAAAGAGTACTTGCTGTTCATATATTAGACCATACACAAGATATTCCGTTGCTCTCAAATTTGTGATTCAATACATAGTATCAATTTCAACATGATCTTTTGTATGGGACATAATAGATGTGACACTTACTTGAATGATTTGCACATGATCCAAAATTTGTTTATACTCTATTCTCATTCATCAATTGTCGAGTCAAAAGGTCAATACAACAATCATGGCACATACACATAAAAAAAGCTTCTCAACCCCACCAAACATTGTCTATCCTAGCTTTCTTCTTTTACTTAGATCGTCTTCCTGTTCTTCGACCTTTCTTCCTTTCCCCGTTATCTTCTTTTCTCCTTCTTCACGTCTCCAGACATCTCTCAACGCAACTACAACCTTATTCATAGCATTAGTTTCAAACTTCTCTGCATAATTTTCGACTTTTGCAATCCATGTGCTGCTGTACTTTTGTGATTTGCTATCTCCCAAACCAACAAGTGTTCTCGCTAGCCCCAAGGTGTAATCAAACAGCCAATGAGATGGATTGATTTTTAATTGCAAAGAAGCGGCGTACTTATACGCCTTTCCAATTCCATCAGCACATTCGGCAATATCAATAAACATCTCCTCCATGGTTTCTCCATCTCGAACTGCTGCTGGATCCATCAATATAGAATGAAAAGAAGCTAATGACTCCTCAATCAGAGATAGGTTGAGAAAATGTGTAGTCCAATGTTGTTGTCCGCAAATAGACGTTGCCATTTGGTAGAATTGTTGGTCAACTTCTCGCTCAGTATCTATACCATCATCGCTACGTTGTTTCTTCTCGTTGCTACTACCGCCATTATTGAGATGATCAAATACCTTTTCCTCGGCCTTGCACATATAAGTAATAGCCATTGCCTCTTTCTTTTTCCTCATTGATCCATCGGCCACAACTGATGTGGTGTTTTTACAACTTGGACAATACGCTGATCGATCTTCTGGCGTCACACCATTCTTGGGAGTTGCATAAGATACCTTCAAGCCATGTGCATCAGAACCATCCCCATCATCGAACATGACGTCCTCATCTAGATATCTCCCAGTGCGCGGGTGGCAAGATGGACATGGAATTCTTGACGCCAAATCTCCAGTATTATTATCATCCTTACATCGGACGCACTGACAAACAAAATGTTTATTTGCCTTTAACAACTGTTGACGGATCGGATAGGATGAAAATAAATACTTGCCAAGATAACTAATATTAATCTCATCGCCAGCTTTGATATCACATGCTGCTTTTAGTATCGATACATCATCATTCTCTCCAGAAGGATCCTCAACTACCACGGCATTTGGATTGCATGAATGATTAACTCTACTCAATTTATAATAAATTCTTCCATGTTCAAATGAATTACATGAGTATATAAGAAGAACTTTTAATAATGACTCATCTTGATTTGATAACATACTATCAAGTGAAGTATCAGATGCAGATATTTCTCGTGAACATTTAATGGCCAACTTTGCTAATTCAATGGCATCCTTCTCGTTTTGTTCCGATTCGGTACTAATATCTGGGTAGTACAATTCCATAAGTTTGGACTTTATTTCTTCATTCATTGTTTTATGTTGTATGGCATATGATGCCAGAGCTACAAGCATACCACGAAGTTTACTTGTTCTTTGTGAATCATTATCGAGTTCTTTAAGTATGGATTGCGGTAAGATAATTTCATTTAGTATAGATGAAGTTGTTGCAATAGATTGCTGCAATAAAGAAGGAGATTTCAATTGAGATCTGATGTCTCCTTCGGATAACTTTATTAGTGGAGATTCTTGAAGCAATATATCACCTTCTGCATATGATTTTGTTGCAAATAAACCATACTGTTTAGTAGAATGGCTGCCGCCAGCAGAGTTGGACAAACGGATGTCCATGGTTTATATCACTTTTGTTATTAGCACTAACTGTCTTGACTTGTGGTGATAATTTTGTGGTGAGTGGTGAGAGGTGAGCGAGAAAAGTATCCCTCTTTTTATTCACAATGACCAAAGAAGGCAAAACATAACATCTCGCCTTCATTCCTCAAATAGGAGTATGACATCTCAAAAGTCTGGATATTAATCGGTTATTTATTTCGTTAGTGCGGTTGATAGTTTCATAGTTTCTTGCAATATATAGTATATATATTATTACAATCTTATCGAACACATATATAATGGTACGATTTCGACAAAACTCTGCTAAAGCTACCCAGCAGAAGTTTAATGATGTCGGTATAGTATACAGAGACCACGAACCTACTACAGACAATGAAATCATAGAAGATACAATAACAACATCAATATTACCCCTTTCTATTGATAATGGTAGTAGAGATTCAGAAGAAGATGATAACAGCAGTGTAGAAAGTGTAGACTCCGATGACAATGATGATACTACATTACTATCAACACACTTTTTACTAAAAAGAAGACACCCAACATATACTCCATATATATTTATAACTCATCCGCACTTGGCAGTGCTGCCTGTTCTTTTATTAGAATTCTTGGCTCTGGCACTAACAAGGGCGGTACTACCATCATTACTACTCAAAAGATATGAGTCAAAAACATACATTGTTATGGGTATTGCAGAATGCTTTCGTGGTGTCTGCGCCTTCTTTGCGTGTCCTCTCTTTGGACAATTAAGCGATATATGGGGAAGGAGACCATGTTTGTTTATAACTGTGTTTGGTACATTATTACCAGTGTGCTCACTTGTATTCTGGAATGTGGATGAGTATAAAACTAATAACAACAATAACAATGAAGTATCAGAGGATATAATGACGTCTAAGTTAATAATGGATGTTGTTGATGAGGGGGATGCATCTGATGTGGGTTGGTTCCCAACTTTTGGTAGTAGTATTGGTTCAATTACAAGTGGTGATTACATGCCTGATATTCACCGCATAGATGTGTTTGTAGTTCTTTTGGCGCTGTCTGGTTTGTTCAGTTCTACATTTACATTAACATTCGCTTACATCTCCGATGTGGTAAAAGATAGAGATGGTAGAGTTGCGGCATATGGACTCGCATTGGCCACCTTTGGCCTGTCGTTTACCATAGGCCCTCTGTTAGGAGGGTATTTAGCCAATGTAAATGATGAGAAGGGTAATAACTTCATGAAATTGATTCATATGGATAATGAGGACACGGGAAATGATATTTCAGATGATCACACTGCATCTGATGTACATCCACTTGGCCAACACAGGGTGTTTATCACTTCGCTAATTCTGGCAATATTGGATTTGTTTTACATACATTTTCTTCTCCCAGAGAGTTTGAATAGTGTCAAAGATGAGATGGAGGTTAACACCGGAATAGATGATGATGACTCCGAGATTACCGATAACAGTCCTTGTCGTACATCTTCAACTAGATTGGCATCAACATCGGACACATCAAACGCCCCGGTAGCTGCAGGCATCGGGGTATCGAGGCGGGCATCTTCAACTTGGTGGAATCCTTTTGAATCGGTAAGATATCTAATGACAGAGCCGCTTCTTTCGATTATTGGGAAAATTACGTTCCTGTACTATACTGCTTTACATGCCGTGGTATCAACACTTGTGTTCTCTATTCTCTTAGATGACTTCCTTCATGTAAACTTCTACTTCTGCCATAGCCACATCGCTAAAAGGTTTAGCGATATGGCTCCGGCTGCCTCGTGGTATCCAAAGGTATCCAATAAACTCTTGGAAATCTTTTCTTTTGTAGCCAATAGATGAGATCGGGATTTCGTTGAAACGCCTGCTGTATGAGCTTGGCTTCTGATGATTCATCAATGAGTCCTTGATTTGCAAGAGATGAAACGGCACCCACGGCAGCTTCCAACACGTCTACTCCATCAATCCCTGTTGTTGATGATGGAATGGAAGCACCACTGCCAACACCACCAGTTACACCCTCGGACTTTTCGAATCGAGTATGAGTACTCCAATACATGTGTGTCAACTCTCTAACCTCTCGAACACTTTCAGACATTTTGGCAATTGATGTTGTGTATCTTGGCCGTGTCAAGGAAGAAAACTAATATCATAATCATTTGATTGTATCATAAATGGTTGGTAAAGCATCACATTTTCTATCAAGCTGATACATACCGAATCAGAAGAACGAATGATGTTTTTAATCTTGTGTGATTTTTTTTTTACTTTTGACTCTTGACTCCTCCACTTCACTTTACTTTATTATCATTTCTAACTAACACAACCATGAACTTAGTAACTGCACTCAAACACTTGCCTATTACGGCGCAGCCTCTTTCTGTTAGACGCGTAGTTAGTGTTGTTAATGTTAAAGGTGTATCGATGGGGACAGCATTAATTAGCGGCAATTCGTATCCAGTTGAGCCGATTAAAGGCGAGTTAACCATTGGTACAATCGTGGTAGTCGCGACTAAGCATAAATGGTTCGAGGATGTTACCGACTCTCCGCCCGATTATATAGTAAAGAGGGTGGCAGGCATTAATGTATGTTGTTTGTTGATTATAATTGTTGATTTATTATTGTTGAGTTGTCGAGTCAACTAATAATTTCTTATTTCTTTCTACCAATAATTAAACAGGCAGATGGTTCTGTGTACCTACTTGGTGATAATGGTTCTAGGAGTTGGGACAGCCGATTATTTGGATTTGTCAATGCTAATCGAATTGCCGGCGAGGTTATTGTATGAAATAAAGATAGAGCGTCAAAATTTGGATGAACAAACCTCTTGGGATAAATTTGATGGGGGGGTAGACAATTAGTGCTACTGGGGTTCTTGTATTTTCAATGCGTTGAATTACCAGACACTACGCAGGGGGTTAAAATTAGAGAATAGTTATCCCAGAATTTCTTATTGTGCCCGCAATTCCCCATTCACTTTCCCTCTCCTCTCATAATTATTTTACTCGACACCACAATTCTCTACAACATACTCTAATAGTAGGATTAGTTTTATTGTCTACAACTGGTGGCGGCACACAGGGATAATATTATCTATTATCGGCACCTTCTAGCGTTATTATTGCGGCTATATTAGTGTCATATCCAGGTAAGTTCGATACATATTAAGAAGTCATTATTGGCATTGCAATAAATTTTTGCAATAAATAATCGTCGGGGTATGGTATTAGTTTAAGGATTGTTTTGGGATTAGAACTTTATTATTATATATTGGTGATATTTATTGATATTGTTGTGGTGTTTTGGATTTGTTTTGTTGATGTAGTTGTAGTTATCGGGATATTAGCGGCGGCTACTACTACCGCTACTACAATACAGAGTCTCGAGTTTTAGCAGGGGGGAAAGATATCCCCCCCAAAAAGGATTTCGTATTCAATTTCGAAAAGTACGGCTTTTATCACTCGATACGCGAGTGTTACGCCAGATGTGACATAGAGTCATTTTACCCCATTATATCCTAACCTTTGTCTCACCGTTATCCAGTTTTTCACAGGCTAATCAACATGGGGAATTGCAATTGCAAATCAGCCCCTCATCAAGTTAATGCATCAGCTGCCTCCTCTCCTGGACCTATTAGTGAACGTCCTCCAGATTCTTCTCCTCGTTCTCCTACTCGAAAGGGCCGGATAGCATCTATTCTAAGAGGTGTTCTTCCAGAAGAACAATCACCTAATACTACTCAGCGGCGACAGCGTCCTCGTCGTCATCAAGATCAAGCTGAAGCAACATTACCCTCTCCTTTAGCGGATGCGCAACAACAACAACAAAGTGTCTCTTTCTTACCAACAGCAACACTACAACCATCGGATGCATCCTCTCTTACTAATGTCTTCCATACCACCAACACCGCACCCTCATCGTCAACTAACAACCAACCTTCCGCACCCGCCGCTGCAACATCATCTAACAATGAATCAGTATCATCTAATGATGCAACAACAGTTGTAGATGTATTTGACGGTGGGGGGAACGAGTCTTCTCCCTTCCCTTCTCCCGTGAGGCCATTATCTTGGCATGGTGAGTTAAAATTGTATTGTTTCTCTTACCCTTCACAAATCCCCTTGTAGTCAACCTCGTCATACCACTCACTTTAATTACCTTAAATTATATAGCTGATAATGAAGACGGTGATGTTTCCCCGCATTGTCAATTTTGTGGGGAATGTTTCGATAACACAGTTGATTGTGATGAACATGAAGATGAATGTATTAAGAACCCTGAAAATTGTAGTGGTAGTAGCGGATCCTCCGTTGATAGTTCCGATGAGGAAGATGATAGTGACGGCAGTTCGTCTGGGTCAAATGACGACACCAAGGTTGCGGAGGATGTGGAGGCAGAGGTAGAGGATGCTACTTCTGTACAGCAGGTATGTCATATCATGTGAATCTTTTCTTATTTAGTGGATATTGTTTATTGTCTGCTTACCAATCTTTTCACCACCTCTGTTTAGGATATATCATCCGAGGCCTTGGAAATAATGGAGCTTCGACAGTCGTTACGTGAGATGACGGCTCGGGCAGTGTTTGCGGAGAAACAAGCAGCGGCATTAGCCAAACATGTACGTATGAAAAATCATTTGAACTAAAGCCGCTTGCTTCCAACTATTGAGATGCTTGCTCCTACTATTGTGTCATCTAACGTTGTACCTCTCACATGTTACTTCTTTCACTTGCATACATTCTTAGGTTGGATCAAATGGTGATGATCATACTACCTCCACGTACCCCGAAGCTATTGATGAGAGTACAGATCCAACAGCGTACCCGAGAATGACAGCTCATGTGGCCGAGCTTCAACGTAAATTAGCCGAGTTTGAAGATCAGGGAGCTCTTAGTGATGAAGAGATGACGTATAGTGATGATGAAGAAGATCCCAAAGAAGAACAAAGGTAAGAAATAAGTTATTGTGTACACCTATTCTATTGACTTTAGAATATATTCTCACTTCTACCGTCAATGCAGTGCGGCTACGGCTCGTGGAAGGCTTCTGGCAGAATCTTCTCAAAGAGGTCGACCTACCCGAGCATCATCTGTGGACGCTGCGTCGAGATCTTCTGCTCCAATTCGCCGCAGTCTACGGACCAGGTCACTTGCGCGGACAGCTGCCGAGGATAAGCCCCGTGATCTTTCCAAGTTGACATTCACTCTTCATGATGGCAGTGGCGATGCAAGTAGGGATGTTGTAATTGACGGCATCTTGGCTGACATGCTGTTTCCACAAGTAACTGAACAGTCTCTGTCGTTTGCACGCTTCCAAGTGAAACCACGATATTTGGATTTAGTGAGGGATTTCACTAGTCAAGACTTCTACCACACGAGAAAGTCAGAGTGGAACCGAGTAGGAAAGAAGACTCTAGAGAAAGCTTGCGGTTGCAAGGATGTGATTGACAAGATTCTTCGTGACTTGATACAGATGGACGAGGCAACACTCTTCTATGTGTTGATGTTTCTCAAATGTCCCCTCAAAGACTTCAATATTGAAGCATATACCGCCGCTCCGGGCCGTCAATTGGACGAAAATCAAACCTGGAAAGCCGTTCGGGCGATCAACGCAGCTATTCCTACAACTAATATCAATCATCAGAATGAATTGAATGCCAGACCAATCCAGCCTCGCATCGATTGTGAACGTACAATCTGTAAGAAACACTGTGAAAGAGTCAGGCAACTTGAAGTGGATGACAAGGTCAAGATTATATATATTGTCAACGACTATTGTCGGGATATGAACGTTCCCCTTGCTGTATTAGGGTTTGGTGGCACAGGTGTATCATCATTCTTTAACCAATTGAATGCTGGCATTATCTTTGGTATCGTTGCACGTGGAGGACCTCACCCGTCAAGGATCAATTCCTTTTATCCTGCCGACAAGACAGCTGAAAATGCCATCATTAAGACTACGAATTGGGTTGCTCCAGTTAGTTTTATGTTTGATTACTTCCTCAAGTTTGTTGTCTCCCAGAGATGTGCCGAACGGGGTATCACCAACTACACTCCTCCCACTAACACCATCCTGGATGTATTGAGTGAGAATGATATGGCACCATTTGTCAAGAAAGGTCTAATTGATGCTGATACGATCGCTAATGCTCTTAACCGAATGAGTCAACAGGGTCGTAATGGTCTTTGTGCCGCAGCCTCAAAGGTAGTAGGTTACAAGATTACCAATCCTAGTGAAGCAGGAAAGATTTTGGGACGTCTTCTAACCCTTGCATCTGATGCTGTTGTGTCAGGTACTGCCGGATGTGATGAGAGGCAGAGGGTATTGAATAGGGCCTGTACTGAAAAACATTTGGAACTTGTTGTCAAGAAGAAGGTAGTCTACCGCAGCATTTATACGCCAACACTTGCTATCAAAGCTCTTGTTAGTCAGGGGTTCGATAAAATCTCTGAAGTTCAGATCTGGTCCGCTGCTGGTCTTAGGGATGTCCCAAAGCATCCATTATTTGGGTGTATTGACGTGAATGAAAAGACAGGAAAGCTGACACAAGAACAAGTGGGATGGCATGGTAGTACTGTGGAAGAGGTGGAAGCATCCCAAGCTTTATTACGCAGTGTCAATATTGGGGTTGTAGCAGGAGGACATTGGACCGAGAATATATTGGCCAATACTGGATCAGGCTACGAGCCAGACACATCTGATATGTATTTGTTGAGATTGCATTGTATTACAGAACTCGTCAAGTCAGTACAAGATAAAACCGAAATTGAACAAGTGAAGAAAGCAATGTCCAAGGCAATTACAATCTACAAAGAAGAGAATACAGCAGCAAGTTCCGTCACCATTTCTGTTGTTGGTGACAAAATTGGCAAGAAATCACACAACAAGAACAAAAGAACAATCCCGTACCTATACGGAAAAGTGTGTAGTCAATTTCTTCTCGTCAACTCATCAAGTGATTGTGAACTCATGTTTGGCGGCAAGGGGCAGGGAAACAGTAAGAAAGGCCTAGCACACGTCATTCTTCAAATTCTAGAACACTGCTACACAGAAGAATTCGAAAACACAGAGGAAAAGAAGAAGGGGAAGAAGAAAAAGAAAGTATTGAAAAGGCTAGCGAAGCTATGGAATGGCGACGACAGCCCTGACAGCGACTCTGACTAAGGGGATGGTAGGTATGATATCTTGTTAGAGGTGATGAATAAGTCGTACTCGTACCTAAATCTAATCTAATCTATCCTACTATGCAGTAGTATCAACACTTGTTCTTCTGCAGCGAGACAATTTCACATGGGTCCACAAAGACTCGGAGAGCTTATGGCAGCTCTCGGCTTATCTACAATGATTAGTGAGGCTGTTTTAGTAAGAATTGCAATACCACTATTTGGGGAGACAAGATGTATGAGAATTGGATTAATCTCATTTGCTCTTCAGTGCGTACTCTTAGCCGTTGCAGACTCATCATGGCATTTGTTTGCTTGCGCATTTCTTGCTATGGCTGGCAACTTGGTTTATCCCTCTGTATCATCACTAGTGTCGTCGACTGTAAAACTTGAGCAGGTTGGGAGAGCATTAGGAGCAATAAATGGAGTCAAGGCTTTAACAGAAGGTATAGGGCCCCTATTATTCGGTACTTTGCTCACAATGAGTGAGAAGGATAGCTTGCCAGGATGGCCCTACTTTCTTGCCTCGATCATGGTTGGTCTAGCATATAATGTGTGTAGGACGTTGCCAGATGATGAATCAGAGCTCTATATAAAAACAAAGAAGTCAAATATGAATGATAACTCTGATGAAGAATATCTAGGTTTGGTTGACAGTACAATACAAGATAGAGATGTAGATAGTAATTGAAACCTTTATGTTAACGTCTATATACTTTCTTAGACGTCCTCCTGGCTTGGGTTTATCTCTTTGTATCTTCTTTTGTTCGATAGTAAGAGGAAGATGCGACTTGTCCTTTAGCTCCCGAGTCCAGGCAGGAGGGAAAACATCGCCCCACAACTCTGTACATAGTCTTACGCTCTCTTGTTTTGTCCAGCCTGTGTTGTAGAATGGGCCATCTATAAGTCTGTCAACAAAAGCTCGTGATAATAGACCGTCTTCACAACATTGCTGAAAGACTTCAGTAATGAGATTAGCTCTTCTCTCGTCATCATTAGCCGATGATAGCACCTTTAGTGTTACTTCCAACAACCAAGTGTATGATTGAAATGTTAATCGAAATCGAGACGCTCTCATAGCGCAAAACGTACTCTGGGCAACATTCAATACATTCTCTCTATGAGCCTTCGACCTTGCCGCAGTCTTCAAAATAGTATTGAATAGATCTGGTGCAGTCCCAAAGTTACTTTCTTCCTGCCTTTCCCGTTCAATCAACTCTTGTAGTAGCCCCCAAGCTTTCTTGAGACCTTCTCCCGATGAATGCTGGCTGTGTAGTTCTTGTGATACAAAGGCTCGTATAACTTTGGAGTAGCTCTCACTATTTGGTGATACAAGTCTATTGCTTTCTTTCATTTCATTTAATAAGCTTTCTGCCGAAGCGGCGTCGCCCAGAGCCATGTGAGCGTCTATGCATAGATTGTATGTTGCTACATTTGGACTGGGTATAAAGTTCTCTTCAAGGCTATTGTGGTTGGCATCAATCATCTTTCTCAACCAAAACTCACATCTATCAGCACTGTTGGGCTGCTTAGTTCTCACCCAAGCTTTTATGATACAGTTATATGTTATCACGTCGGGAGTTGCATGTTTATCTCCTTGTTCAGCTAAACCAATCATATCATGCAGTATTCTTTCTGACTTAAAAGGGATGTCGAGTCTAAGTTCATTGGACAGTCTCGCCCATCCAGACAAAAGTGTATTGTACCCTACAACAGTGGCATTTACATCCGCTAATCCAAGAGATGATAGATCGGAAATGTACTTTAAGATTGTAGATGCTTTCTCCATCTCTTTTGTACCATCATCCTTTGAACAAGTGGTATGTTGTTGGTCAATCTCTTTACCCTTTGAAATCTGTTTCATTCTATTGTTTCTTTGAAGTTGTTCCGACCTCCATTTCTCAGCTTTAAGTGATGCTTTGATTATCCAAGCATCAATGGCTAACGTATAAGTCTTTGTATTGGCAGCTACATTGTGTTTCCAGTAATCCTTTCGAATACGCTTCCCATTCTCTTCAGCTAGTATAACCTCCTTTGTTATCTTTTCCATGATGAGTACAATGTTCATAACTTTCTCGGCCACATTCACATCTTTTCTACATCTTGTATAAGCTCGTAACACATAATTAAAAGACTCAGTTGTAGGCCAAATAGGTGTATCCGAGGCAAGCATATAATTCAGTATATCTTCACATTCCTGAGCTCTTTCAATATGTATATGCTCTTTCTTCCCTAATCCCCTCGAGCACGAATGAAGATACAAGTCGTATGATCGAGTATTAGGATGGAGTGGCAATCGAATGTTAGTATAAGTATAATCATTATCACTCGCATCATCCTCTAACCTACTCAACCAACGTCTTGATCGTACAACGGAGTGCAAATCTTTATCTTGTCCCCATGCTTCGATCAACGAGTTGTAATGTTCAACAGTTGGTTGCAAACTTTGCACAATAGCAGCGGCTTTATCATACTGATGATCTGCAGTATGAGATGATGATTGGTCTCCAAACCTTTCATAGAACATATCTGCAGCATCGGCATAATGTCTTTCGTTCATTCCCAGCCAATATTCCATCTTTTGAGGTGAGCTTGACGTTTTTGATCTATTGTATGACTCCATTACTCGTAAGTAAGCAGTAGCATCAATATTGAAGCTCTTATCAAAGTATACAATCGCCTTATTGTTGTTGTTATTATTATTGTTAGTTATAATTCCATTGGTATCAGCATTTATTCGAGCAGATTGTAATAATGATAAGAGCCATTTCTCGATCTCTTCTGGGGTAGAATCATTCATGAACATAGGATCATGCCAAGGTCTCAAATCCTTCTTTGCTCGTCCAAAGAGTAATGAAGTAACTGTTCTTTGTATTATT
>Ga0214480_100676_pt1 | contig 16834 bp, 14 predicted proteins | sample M1_20Mar14CPVII9_3_FD_165042 | JGI IMG/M metagenome (GOLD analysis project Ga0214480, IMG submission 165042) | Marine eukaryotic communities from Monterey Bay, California, United States - M1_20Mar14CPVII9sort6BwellE17 | ecosystem: Environmental > Aquatic > Marine > Unclassified | place: USA... | reverse complement strand
CCATCTCACATGTACCTCTAACCCACTATCTTCTTCCCCCCTTTTCCAAACAAAAACAGCACTGTATTGGGCTAATCCTGCTTCACCATAATGGTACGGCTGTGTTAGATGAATTTGGAAATCAGATTCCTAGTTATGAACAAAGGAATATTTTTGAAGGGTAAGAGTAATCTTCGAAGTCAATTGACTTTTGTTTCTTCAAATGAATTTGCTTCTCAATCATATCTGACCCTGCGCCTTGTCTATTTCACCTCCTCATATATATTATATAGTGCGAAGATCTGGACATCTTTCGGGCGATCAGTTAGGCGAGGAAATACTGAATATGCAGGAAAGTCCGCGTTAGTATTGTTTTATAATATGAATCCATGTGTTCAGTATAAAAGCTCGACGACTCGACTGCTTTATTTGACCTTAGTTTGCCTTTATGTGATTGCCCTTGCATATCATATGTACTAACATATATGTTATAATCTCCTCTCTTTCATAAACTGTGATAACGGCATCTTCCAGCGGTTGGTGGGTCTATAGATCCGTTGACCCTAACAAATATCAAAGACAGAGATTGGTTCCCCAAGATAGACCTTTTAGGAGGATACATTAGCGATAGATTTCCTCTTTGTGAGGATCGGCCAAAATACCACTTCCTCAAGAAAGGTGCCACCTACAGATTCTTAGGAGGTGATCCTCGACCTTTGTGGTATTATGAGGAAATAAATCAAGATTGGTTGTCTCCGGAGATACAAAGAGTGCAATTGGAGTCTAGTTCACCTTTGTACAACAAGCTTTGTAAACCCAAAAACCCAGCACTACCAACTACCACTCTTGTGTCTGGTGATGGCATGGCTACATTTGATGGTACTTTAGGTGCTCCTCTGTGTCTAGGAAGCAATGTCACGTGTAGCTCAGGCTCCTTATTAGAGGGACGAGTCAACGAAGCTAATTCTCCCAATACAATTGATGGTTGTAATGACGGTACTGCGACCGGTGACGATTCAGTCGAGTCAATCATTGTTGAGTCTGTTAGTGGTACTGATTTGAGAGGAGATACATTGGTAAATATTCGGGCCACAGTCCGTTCCCCAGACATTCGTAGCCGTGTGGATTTTTGGTATACAGCTGACGCATCAAATCCAGATTGGACTCATATCACGACGGTGGCTCCTGTAAGGGATACAACTGCTCTGGAAGTGTCTCTGCCCAGAATTTCGTCAACAGAAATTAGGTATACTCTTCCAAAGTGTACATCAGAATCGGGTTGTCGACAGGTGAGCACTTGCTTCATGTCTGTCTTGTCTTGTAGTGTATGATTCTAATAGTTGATCTCACAATATGCAAAATATTGCAACTCTCCAAACAACACACAAACAGGCTGTACGAGTGGTCTTACGCTCAGGCAGTTGCGGCGACAACAAAAATGAATTACCAGGCTGGTGTCTAAGATCTGAGATGGTAAATGGTAGACCCAAGGATACTTGCGGTCTTAACTTGTTAGGATACGGAAATTTTAGATGTGAAGTATTGGCTTCAAATCCTTCAGCAGATTGCACCCCAGATCTATACTTTGACGATACAGACGGTAAGTGTTCACGATTATTTCAATCATATCAATTAACTTCTATACATCCTTTAACGTGAATATCTATCCACCGATCATAAGATCTTGCGTTTGATGTTCTTCCAAGTCAACGACCTCAAGATTTGTGTGAGTTCGATACTCTCGTATCTCTAGATGCGAATCTAGACTGTGATGGAAGGGAATGCTTGGTTGATACTGTTAAGGTAGTTGAAGTGGTGCCAGGGACATACTATGAATATATACCCGTTCCTTGCGTATACCTTCCCTTTTATGAAGATGGTGCAAAGATATTTTCAGGTGCTGAATATAATATAGCAATGTGCGGAAACAAGAAGATCCCCAGTGCACTTAGTACTTGTTGTGGCGTATATACGGACCGACAGCCGAATGGACTTGGAGATTACGGAGATATTCTCTCCGAGTATAGGGATGAAAAACTTACTTATGCAGGAAATCAAGCTCGTTGTCAAGATTGGGGAAGACAGGAATGCGATCCAATATATATGGGAAGGGTAGATGGTTTTCAAGGGCATCGGTTACACCGGCAAAGTGCTGAAGATATTAGTGCAAATTCTAAACGGATCCAAGAGTTTAATAACTATCTTTGGACGACAGCAAGCTGTGAAATTCAAGTCAAGGTTCAATCAGATGGGTTGATTGGTAAGTGAACATATCTTTGACTTGCATGTTTTCTTTTCCACTCTAGTGAGAATCTCATCCACAACAAAACTTTGTACACTTTAGCAATTGTTCACAATCCCGAAGATACAAACTTTGTATTTAGAAAAAATACTTATCCCAAAGTACAAAGTCATGTAAATGCTGACGAGACTGTTAGTTATTTCCACGTTCAATGGAATGATGAGAATGATTGTGGTGGAGTCACGCCCTATCCATCCGTGAAGGAAAATTCATGTGGTGATGGTGAAGTTTACGATAACGACTTTTGTCTTTGTGATACCACAGTAATAGAAACAGCCCCATACAGTGCCTTGCCAACCAGGAATGAAGTACTTAAGCTTACAATCGGTGCTTATGATCCTGCTATTTTTGCTGATTACATTGTGGTTGGAAGCGAAACAACAGATCCAGATGGAGTTACGGTATACAAGAAGGATCTTCCAATGGTTGCAGATTATACAACCGAAACTATATTCAGAGTCAAGGACGAGTTTAGCAACGAATACATCTTTCTGAAGAATATCCACTCTGAAGTCACGGTATGTGGGTCTTCTTTCAAATTTAGAAACTCTCCAACCTTTTACGATATTGCCGAGCCAGAGTTAGTTTCAGGCTATCAGGAGGTTGAGGCATACATTGACATGGTTCACAACCATCCTAATACACCCCCATTCGTTTGTAAAAGCCTACTCAAGCACTTCGGCTTTAGCAACCCGTCTCCGAACCATGTCTCATGTTGCTCTAGTGCCTTCAAGTCTGGCCAGCACACATGGATTAATCCTGATGATGATACAGAAATACTAACATTTGGAACCCTTGGTGAAAGAGGAAATCTTGCCGCAACAACAGCAGCAATATTATTGTGTGACGACTTTTTAAGCCCAGAAGCTGATCTTGATCCAGCCTCCGGCGCTGTGAAATCTCCACTATTAAAGCTCACACAACCACTCAGAAGCCTTGAATTACAAAGGACCTTTCATCATAGACGAACAAATGGCCTCTTTTATGCAGGAAAGTGAGGTTTCAGTGATATTGACTATATCATTTGGCCTTCTATTGCATTTTACTGCCCTTGCCTCAACCATATGTACTAACAGAAGTTTTGTTTCCTCTCTTCATCGTCATCTCTTCATCTTCCAGATGTAATGGGAGAAGGACCATATGATATGTAAGTAGCATCTATTGTTTCATTGTTTATCTGGATTCACATCAGCTTACAGATATTTATATCTACTCTACACCACTGCCCCTCTTTAGACCTGATCAATTTTCATTTTGGAGCCCATTCTACACTCCCGCTGGTGAGCACCAAGAGTCTCGTTTAACGGCTCCAGAAGCTCAATTAGCTGTTCTTAATACTTTAACAGGCGGCCAAAATGCTTTGTATTCGTTGAGCAGGCAAGGTGAGTAGAAGCTCAAGAATGAATACAGCACTTAAACTTTGAGATACACAGTAGAGGATCATGTTGCATTGTAATCTGTGTATGAGTTTTGCATGAGAGTGTGAGTGAAACTAACCTTTACCTCCACTCAACTAAATAATGTTCATGTACGTCAACCGCACTGCAACTGATGCAGGGTTATCAAACTGCAACGGTGGAGCAGGACCTCAATTTCGATTAGGGATCGTTAGTTCTGCTTCATGCGATCTACGTGTTGGAGATTCTTATTTCAGGTACGATACTTTGGAATACGCTGCTGGTTTTCTAGATTTTACACCAACTGGTGACATAAATGATAGTGCCAATGTTGTTGATCAACTTGCACTTCTCTTGGTTGCAAGTAAATTGAGTGAGCCCTCTCGAGCGTTGATCCAAGGTGTCTTTAATTCTATACTTGATGAAGATCAAAATGCAGCGAAAGTTGCACAAGAAGTTGCACAGCTCCTCATCATGTCAACACCAGAATATTCAACGACAACTAATCTTGTTGCGCCCAATCACATTGAGAGGCAACCAACTCCCCCTGATACCCTCAAGCCTAATACAGACTACAATGCACTTGTTTTCATAAACTTATTTGGAGGCATGGATTCGTTGAATATGTTGACACCTCACCCCAATGGATGTCAAGCCTTGTATGATGAATACGTCGAAGCAAGAGGAGATAACTTGGCTCTCAACTACACTGCAGGTGAAATTCTTGAAATTCCTATAGGCGCTGATCCTACAACACAGCCTTCACAACCTTGTAGCATCTTTGGTGTTAACTCACATCTCGATGAACTGCAACAGATGTATAACGATGGAGATGCGATCTTCTTCGCTAACATAGGTACTTTGTCAAAACCTGTCAATGCAGCAAACTATCGTGGTGAGACAAAAGTAAGACTTTTCAGTCACTTTGATATGAAGGAAGAGTCAATGAAAGTAGATGGGAATGGTGCATCTGCAACAGGTATAATGGGAAGGATAGCGGACATTATGGGAGAAGACCTTGTAGTCGGACAGATAACATTAGATAGGACATTGGAAATATTATACGGAGATCCTGCTGTTGGACGGAAAGTGGATGTTGTATCGAGTAAGACGAAAGGCGTTGACCAGTTTTATAGAGTTTCTACAAAAGTACCAGGCGTGAGTTGTCCCTTGTCATTGATATTGTATGGAGTCTCAACATTGTCCCAACTTGATCTAATATCCTCATATTTTTTACACTTCCCATCCATAAAGCCTGCCTCGAGCAAACGAGACAATCTTATCCAAGCCATTCTTGCGCTAAACAACCAAACAGAGCCCGGAGAAAGTGGCATCCATGCTAACTTCTGGTCTCAAGCCGTAGTTGATACTTACAATGAATCAGAAGATTACAGGACACTACTTGGCCCTGTTGCTGACAGTCCAGATATCCCGCAACAAGGAATAGGCCCCTGCCTTAATCAAATCTACAAACTCATGACGCTTCGAACCAACCGAACTGTCAATCAAGATCTCTTCGGTTGTGAAATGGTGAGTTAAGCTTTTGCTCCTTCAAGTTAGTTTTACTGTTAGACGCAACACTAACACTAAACTTCTCTATATAATTGGTCCATGACACAGGGCGGTTTTGATCAACATTTCGATGGCAAGGAGAAGCTTGGAGAGCTCTTTGATAAGATTAATGGTCCTATTGGAGGCTTTAGAACTGCATTGACAGCAGCGGGTCTTTGGAATTCTACTACAATCGTCATGACAACCGAGTTTGCGAGAACAATCACACCAAACAATAAGTAAGTATCATGTCTGTGTGTTGAATATATATTTGAAGTCACTAAATAGTCATTTTCTCACACATATTTAAACCATATCTTCGCAGCGGTGGCTCGGATCATGCTTGGGGAGGCAACGCAGTCATGATGTGGGTCCCTGCCAATGTTTCCTTTTGTTACATTCTTTGTCTTCTTCTCTCTCAATCTATTATTTCTTTTTCATCTCATGTTTACATCAAACTCAGGGGAGGAAAGGTCAAAGGTAAGCCTGCTTGCACTACTTATGTCTTAAGGGTCATTATCTTTCACTCATGTATAACAATGTGTATTTACTGTCTTCACACTCAGGCAAACGAATCCTAGGAGAACATCCAGATACTTATGCCGTGAGTGAATTAGTTACGCCTCGTGGCGTGTTCACACCAACTACTCCTTTTGATGCCATGTGGTATGGAGTATCGCAATGGATGGGCATCACCAACGAACAGATAGATTATGTTTTACCAAATGCAAAGTCTTTTGGCTGCCGACTATATTCAGATTCAGATCTATATGAAGATGGTACCGGAACTATTGATGGATGTGGAGGAGACATTGTTGAGATTGAGCAGGTGTTCACTGTTTCAGAGGATAGAATTCTAACTCGACCCGAACAACAAGACTTATGTGAAAGTCTTGCTGAGTGCATCAGTCAAGGAAGTAATGGTGTTGAAGTCAAGTGTGTTGTACTACTCCAGGAACTCTCAACAGATTGCTCTGCAAATGATGAATACAAACTCACCACTGTTTATGAGCTCACATCCAGTGTAGCCGGAAGTATTGATTTAGGTGCAGTAAACACATGTCAAAGTGAAACTACCCTGCCTATCATTGCAAGTGCAGAAGAAGCAATTGTATTCACCCCAAGTCCAACGTCAAGTCCAACGTTATCTTCATTACCAACTCTGGAGTTCGCTCCGTCTGATTCTCCATCATCATCTTTGGAACCATCAAACAATCCATCGTCACGACCGTCCTTTGAGCCATCGTTTTCATCACACCCTTCTTCATCATTGAAGCCCTCAACACAGGTAGAAGGCTTCTCGCCCTATTTTGGATACGACTATGTAGGCGAGGGACAATGCTTGGATAACTTTCCTACTGGAGGACGAACATATTCCTACTTGTCAGAAGCCAGTTCGCTTTTGAGTGATTGCCCTTCAAAGTGTGCTCCTTATAGAGACTTGACAGAATTTCGAGGCTTTGAATTTGAATTCCTTACCACAACCTGCAGGTGTCTTTTTGATTCTGATGTAGATTCATCTATTATCACTCAAGAAGGCTCGGGAGGCGATGGTATCATTGCTACCATCGACTCAACTACAAATGTAGGTTGTTTCAAGAAAGGATTCCTTGAACCTCCAGTGATTGTCCCAGGGTTTGAATATATTGGGTTTGGCCAGTGCTTAAATGATATGGATGAACAGTATAACTATGTTCCTATTTCTGAGTTAACTGGTGACATCATTACCAATTGCGGGGCAGGATGCAATGCACTAGATTCAGCAGATCCTATTGGATTTTGGGCAGATGTTGAATCAGATCCAGTAGCCTGTAGATGTCTATTTGAGAGTGGTGTATCTATTGCTAATTTGGTGACGGTAGAATCTAACAGTGCAACTGGTCAAATCACCACATCAGATTATACGTCTGGGCAGTGCTACTTCAAAATACCAGATCCTACCATGGTGCCGACTAATCCACCCACTACTCCACCGCCTGTAAGTCTTTTGTACTGTATTTGTTCCATTTTGTCATACAAGATCATACTTATCAATCTTTATCTCCTTTTACAGACTAAGTCGCCGACAGTTCGACCTAGTGCGGCGCCAACGGGATCGCCATCAAAAGTGGTGAGATTATGTCTCTTGTACAGTTCTTTTTCGAAGCGAGAATCTTCTCTTTTAACTCACGTGATATCCACTACTTCTCAATCTCTTCACTCTATTCATCATCATACAGCCCACCTCATCTCCTAGCCAATCTACATCATCGAGCCCAAGCAAAAGCCCGTCCGTATCGCCTTCGAAAGCTCCTCTGAATCCAACTGACGCGCCAACGAGCTCGCCATCAAAAGCAGTGAGTTTCTGTTGTATATATTATGTGTTGTGTATGTACCTATGTATTGACATTTAGAAGGATACCTTAACATATATTTTTTACTCTTTACTTTCACATCACTACAGCCGACTTCGAGTCCTAGCCAATCGCCTTCGAAAGCTCCTCTGAATCCAACTGACGCGCCAACGAGCTCGCCATCAAAAGCAGTGAGTTTCTGTTGTATATATTATGTGTTGTGTATGTACCCATGTATTGACATTTAGAAGGATACCTTAACATATATTTTTTACTCTTTATGTACTTTCACATCACTACAGCCGACTTCGAGTCCTAGCCAATCGCCTTCGAAAGCTCCTCTGAATCCAACTGACGCGCCAACGAGCTCGCCATCAAAAGCAGTGAGTTTCTGTTGTTATATTACGTATTGTTTATATGCATGTATTGTCATTTTGAAGGATACCTTAACATGATATTTCTTACTGTCTACTTTCACATCAATACAGCCATCATCGAGTCCTAGCCACTCGCCTTCGAAAGCTCCTCTGAATCCAACTGACGCGCCTACGGGATCGCCGTCCAAGGCGGTAAGCTCTTTTGATGTATATATTTGTTTTGTATATATATATTGAAATTATCTTGAGGATACCTTATCACTCACTCTTCTCTTCATAATTGTTTTCTGTCTTATTACAGCCCACGTCGAGTCCAAGTAAAGAGCCATCAGTTTCGCCCTCTTCTAGTCCAACAGAGGTGCCAACGGGATCGCCATCAAAGCAGGTAAGGGTCTGTTATGTGTACATTTGTACATATACAAGCACTGTGTTGTATCGATCTTCTCTTGACGTTTTGAGGATACTTCAACATCACACTACTCACAATTGATATTTTCTGCTCTCTATCTTCACTACAGCCGTCATCTAGCCCAACGGTAGGGCCTAGTACTTCGCCAACAAAGGAGGTGAGCACTTCTTTTGTGCCTGTATAGACTCTACCTTCACAGCCGTCATCTCAAACATTCACTAATATTTTTTGACTCTCCTCTCTTCACATTCTTATCTCATCTCACAGCCATCTCAGAGTCCATCGAAATCTCCATCAACGAGCCCTAGCAAGGAGCCTTCAGTATCGCCGACAACGAGCCCTACGGCTGAGGTAAGTTTCTTTTGTGTGTGTATATAGTCTTCATCTATTGATTTGAGGTAGCTCATTTTTACAGCCGCCATCTCAAACCACAAATACTCACTCTTCTTATCTCTCTATTTTGTTTGCATCATTCTCATCTCATCTCATCTCACAGCCCACGTCAACTCCAAGCCAATCTCCGTCATCGAGTCCTAGCCAATCGCCTTCGAAAGCTCCTCTGAATCCAACTAACGCGCCTACGGGATCACCGTCCAAGGCGGTGAGCTCTTCTGATGTATATATTTGTTTTGTATATATATATTGAAATCATTTTGAAGATACCTTATCACTCACTCTTCTCTTCATAATTGTCTTCTGTCTTATTACAGCCCACGTCGAGTCCTAGCCACTCGCCTTCCAAAGCACCTCTCAATCCAACGGATGCGCCTACGGGATCGCCATCAAAAGCGGTGAGCTCTTTTCTGTTGTGTGTATCTTGTTTTGTAAATCTTGAGGATACCTCAACACTCACTCCTCTCTTCATAACATCATCTGTCTTATTACTACAGCCCACGTCGAGTCCAAGTAAAGGGCTATCAGTTTCGCCTTCTTCTAGTCCAACATCTCAACCATCTAAAGAGGTAAGATTCTGTTGTTGTTTGTCAGACAAATCGAGTCTATCTCTTGACTTGACGATACGTATCATCACAGCCGTCATCTCAAACATGCACTAACTCTTTTCATCTCTCCTCACTTTACATCTGATTCGTCTCGCAGCCGTCTCAGAGTCCATCGAAGTCTCCATCAACGAGTCCTAGCAAGGAACTTTCGGTATCGCCGACTTCGAGCCCTACGGCTGAGGTAAGCTGTTTCTATCATGTGCTGTGAACGTATTGAAATCTTGAGGATGCCTAATATGATATTTCTTCTTTATGTTTTCACATCACTTCAGCCTACGTCAGATCCTAGCCACTCGCCTTCGAGATCACCGCTTATTGCAACTGACGCACCTACAGGGTCACCCACAAAAGAGGTGAGCCTCATTGCATGCTTGTTCTACACCTTTACGAACTTCAGCTGTGTGTTTATTATACTCCTTCGACATTTGTTATTTACTCTATCCTTTCCCCCCTCTCTCTCTCTTTTTATTTATATAATATTGCATACACCACAGCCCACTTCAATTCCAAGCCAGTCGCCATCAAAGTCGCCTAGCTCCAACCCTACTCAGGTAAGTAGTATATGTCGTGTGGCGGATAGTTATTTTTTGACAATGCTTTACATCGAGTGTTTTATTACTATTCTCTAATGATACCTCCCCTCCCCCTTCTCTAATTAGTCGCCTGTTACGAATTCTCCCATTACGCCTTTCACGTCATCTGTATGTAATGTGGAATTTAAGCTTCGTATTGTCGATCAGACACGATCTCAATGTCCAAACGGAAAAGTCTCATGCAGCATTTCAATCACCAGTGCGAACAGTAATTCATACGACATTAGTAATGTTGAAGTGAGAGTTGCCGAGGTTCCTGAGGATTATAGCCCCAGAGATACTGATATATATTTTGACAATTCTGATGTTTCTGCTGGATATACTTTTTTTGGTCAAGGAAATCAATGTGCAACCTATGAACAGGCAAGTGAAGGTATGACGAATGTAATAATTGTCTGTGCAGATTTTACTTTGACCAGTGGAACAGAAAGGATATGTTCAATGTCCAAGAATATGAGACCTAAAGTCAGATTCATGACTGTCACGAGAAAAAATAGAGGTCGAAGAAGACAAGCTGCCACAACCACACGAGCTAGGGGTAGTAGTGGGCCATTCGTAGGTCGATTACTGCAAGAATCTTCTGAAGAAGAAGAGAATGCGAATGATCTAGTAGTTACCTTTCCTCAAGCGTTTGTTTGGGAAAACACAACAGGAGAAGATGAGGTTTATCCCATGATTCTTTCATCCAATACAACGTGGATGGTTGATGCTTGTCTTCTACTTCCGCCTGGTCATGTCTTAGTTGCTATTCTAGATGCAGATTCGGATGAGCCTATACCTATCGAGGGAGTATGTTCTCATGTCGTAGTCGCTGATGAAGACCTTGTGTTACTTTTCTCTATTGCTCAGGAAGATCCTTGGGCTCGAAGAACATTGAAAAGGATTGGAATGCAATCAATGTTCAAGAAGAAGAAAGATAAACCCAAAGAGGGCAATGATGTCATTGTTGGTAAAATCACGGCAGAGCTAAAGAGAAAGTATTTCAAGGGAAAGAGGGTTGTTATGAATATTGAAACTCCAACTCGTAACAAGAGGTCCAAGGGTAAACCCAAGAGGCCGAAAAATGGCAAATAGATAGACAAAGGTCCTATTGCAACATCGAAGTGTTGGTGCAATTAGGTTGTAAGATATAATTATTAGAGAATGTACAGCTTAGAAATACTGATTCATCCTTCCTCTACTAGATACTATAACATGTTAACATGGATTTAACCATCACCACGGTTACAAATCAGAAAAGAATGCATCATTTTGAGACTTGAAGACTGGTTGTCTCTTCTTTTGCTTTCCCCCGCCACCTCCATCATTTGAGTCGTCATCCGAGTCACTATCGTCGTCGTCATCACTATCCATTCTATCTTTATCTTCATCCATATCCTCCCAATCATCTTCACTATCATCATGTTGTGCTTTTGTTGTTGTAGCTGTTGTTGTTCTTGATGATGCTACTCCTTGTGCCTTGTTTGATATTCTAGATGATTTGATATGATCATCTTCTTCATCTTCCACCATATTCCCTTCATCATCATCAGAATCATCATCCTCTTCTTTCAACAAAGAAGCATCCCATAAACGAATATACTCATCATGACTTATACTACCAACCATATTCCTATTACAACTCCACCCCAAACCCTCTATAGGAAAACCATCATGACTACCTAATACACCCAATAATGCATTCGGCAATAGTTGTACACATCGTACCAACCCATCACTACTACCAGTTAATACTGTATCTTCATCAATTTTTAGTAATGCGTCAATACTCTGTGGATGACCCGGAAACCGATCCGATATATCACCCCATATATTATACGAGAATAGAGATAATATACCCTGTTGTGATCCACATAATAATTTGGTCGAATTCTTAAGTAGTACTAAACTTAGTAATTCATCTTCTTGATTGTCTGATTTGACATATCCATGTTTTTCCCATGTTGTTGTTGATGATGTATTATTCTTTTGTTCTAATGATGATATTGGTTGATGTGGATCAATATCAGGTAAACTAATACATCGTGATGTTCCTCCCTTTTTATTGATATATCGTATATCAAAAACAGATAATGTTCCATCGGCTGATGATGCAAAGAGTGTAGTACCATCAATATTCGTTTCAAAGTCGGTTATATAATCATGATTAACCTTCCAATGTTGTATACATCCTGTTGGTAACTTCATTAGATTGTCAAATGGATTACTACCACTCTGACTGTTATGATTTTGATTGCTATTGTTATTGCCGCAGATTCTAGTATCCCATAATCGCACCGTACCTACATCATCACCGGTAACAATCGCCGCGCCACACGGAGAAGAATGTGGTAATTGAAACATCTTATTAATACCAACATTATGTGCATTATCAATAGACCAAAGAATTGGATTGTTCGACGATTGATTATCTTTGTTGTGAAATTGGTTTAAACTATTGCAGGCACGTTCTGAATCTAAACATTTCAGTGATCCATTATTGCATGCTGTGTATATATATTCACCTCCTCTTGTATTATCACCATCGTCATTATTATTTGAAAGAGGAGAGTTTGAGAATAGGACACATCTACAGCTTGGACCTTGAGTTGCTTTACTTGTTGCAGTTGTTGTTGTTGAGTCACTCTTGGCAAGCATCTTAGTATCCATCTTAGATTGAGGTACCTCCTTGGCAACAGTAATTGATGCCAATATAGTATCTGCTACTTCATTATCATCACTATCCATACTATCATCATCGTCATCATCATTATTATTATTCTTCGAGTCGTCTTCCTTCAAGTTTGGTAAAGGCGGGGCAATGAGATCATGTATCTCAATCGTTCCATCGACCAAGCCAGCCGCTACGATTTCCTTGTGGGGATGGAATGATATAGATAGCGGTTGTGCTGAGCACTCGATTGATGGTAGGGGCGTTGCCATGGTTTCTCCTCTCAACAAAACACAATAACAAAGACCTCTTGCTCTCCAACTAATAACTAACCACTCTTGGTCGTCATCGAGCACCACCATCAAAATTATTAATGGTTGGCCATAAATGCCTCCGCTTGTAAGCTGAATGAAGTTCACCATGAAACGACAGACAGACCACCATTGAGACTGATATTATGAGTCTGTAGTCTATGAGCTGCATTTGATCGATGCTATTGTTGTGTTATTGTTTTGATATTTAGAGTATATACCATTCGTAGAGGAAGTCTAATATATATATATTTCTGAGAAAAGTTTTATTCGCAGGATACCATTTACTGCAATCAAAGTCCAACCTACGACTAATTGCAACTACAAACTAAAGATACAACCAATCAAAATGATGGAAGAAGCACCAAAAATTGAGAGGGTTGTAGCATCACAGGGAATATCAATCTCCGACACAGCTAAAATACTAACATCCTATCTCTCAAAAGTTAATCATCATACTCAAGGGATCAATTTTAATGAAACATCAAAAGATGATAATGCAAATCTTGATTATGACGAAGATGCAAACAATAAAAGTCCAATTCGTAAAAGTAAACAAGAACGTGAAGAGGATGCCTTAATAGCACAAATGGATCAATTAGCGAATAGTAAATCATCGGGCATGATATCAGATGATATATATGAACGTTTGAAACAAATCACTCAATCAATTACTGCTGAAGTTGAGGGAAGGACGATAAGCGCATGTGGTTTAGATAATGATAACAAAGAACAGAATGAGGGTAGTGATGATAATGTCAATGAAACTACTGATGATGGGGCAAATGATTTCCGAGCTGGATTAGAACAGTTGGACAAGCAAAACAAGCAGCAACAAGAACAGCAGCAAGCCGACACAACCCCAAAAAGTCATAGAGAGAAGAAGAAGGCAAAGAAGGATAAGAAAGCAGCAAAGAAAGCCAAGAAAGAAGCAAAACGGAAGGCAAAGGAAATGGAAGAAGATGAATCTATCACAACTGATATTCCTCTTCATAGGAAAAAGAAGATATATTGAATGGCAGAGTAGTGTTGATACTAAGAAGCACGATCAATGTATCAAAGTAAATGTATTAAACTATGTAGAATAAGACGAGAATATAACTTTCTTATGATATGTAACTCTCTAGAGGTATGTTCAAAGTCATCTCCGGCTTAAGTCTGTGAAGTTAGACAGTGAAACGGTCGTTAAATCGCCAATTCCGCTTAAGTCAATTGCTGAGTGTGTGGGCCCCTAATAGTACTTTTCTTGCCTATTGATATCAGGTGCTCTTTGGATTGAGATACATCACGCAGCAGCTAACGAGCTTCTTGTCGTATCAAGTTGTGCAGCATAATGTAGTGTTAATATTGTAATGCTATTGGGTAGCACACCCATTACAATTACTTCGTAGAATACAAATCAATACAAACAAAATGAATCAAGGTAGATACCGCGCTCTTTATCTCTTAATCAATTTAGCAGAGTATAATACGACTCTATATGCTCTACTTTCTTTCTCTTTGCAATGGGTACCACAGTCTCTTACTCACTTAAAGATCATCTTTACCAAACATGTAATAATTTATCATATTATCATAAGGGATATCGCGCTCTCATTCAGCATCCCTCTGGCCTGCGGCCAGAGGGATGCTGAATGGTTCGCGCTATTCTTAATATTAAAGGCCAATTTATAACTTTTCCAATAAATTCAATTCATACTGTTGATTTCCCTTCCATTATTTGTATAGCAATGTGATACAACAAAACATTTTATGCCGCCAATAATTTATGCTCTCATATCCTCGGGAAGTGGTCGTCTCCTCCAATCACTTAATTGATGCACTTTATCGGCCTCAATGCCTGCATACTTTCTTAATAAATATGCCAAGCCTGCTGATGGGAATTTAAGTGCACGTGCCGCCCGGCCGGAATCAAAAAGGTTAACAATGTAACAACCAAAGTCACGTTGAAGCCACGGAATATCTGAATCTGCACCATGCATAACCTTGAGTATATCAGGATTGGCTAATATAGGTCCGAGATGGGTGGGTATTGCATGACGTAAGGATAGCGCATCAATTAAAAAGTCATATCCCGTTTCAACAGTAGGCGGGGAGGATGTAGACTGTTCCTCAGCAGTAGTATTGGTAGACGGTCGACGTATACTCAACTGAACTAGACATACAAATCCAGCAAAGGTACGATGTGAATGAGCCTCCAAATCTAATGCAATTTCAAAGATATCACCATTTTCCTGTCCTTCCGTAATACGTGCACATAATTGTTCCAAATCATCTTCATTATCAATCCATACGCCATCCCCATCCTTATTATTATCTTGTTTAATTTGCTCTACAGTTTTTGATTGGACAGCCAATGCTTCCAATTGCCACGACCGATATTCCAATGTTTCAATCTCATCCTTATATGGATGTTCATAATGAAACTTTGGTGTAATCATGTCGGGCGTGTATTTACGACGTGTATAATCCTTATTCTCCCCCTCACCGCCACCATTATTATAACGTGAATCTAATCCATGTCCATTACTTGTATATTCTCCACTATCCAACTTGGCTTGTTTAATACCATCATATAATATAACAGGTGTGAATGGTTCCATTCTTGAATTTTGTGGTGGTTGTGTAACAAATCCCTGGTATATATATTGCGGTTTTTCCATGGATGCTAATGAATTTATCATTTGCCCGTATGACCCTGTGGCATTTTTCCGTGAACGTTGTGAGGCATTATTAATTGCAGATAATACATTATCACCTTCTTCTTCCCCAATCCCTCCTCGTCTACGCTGTTCTGCGGTGATGTAATCATTAACTCTGTCGTATAATGCATCACAGGCATCAGCACATCTTTCCCATAATTCAGGGTCATCAAATTCATACTCGGTAGCATCATCATCATCACTTTTATTATCATTATCATCAGAGGGTATAATTGTCAAAGCCTCACAAAGTAATGTAGATAATGATGATTGTGCCTCACTATTTAGTGTTGCAAATTCAGGTAATGAACTTAGGAAGGCAAATTCATTATCTTCATCATTCATATCATCATCGTCATCACTATTATTAATGGGTAAACTATTAACAGATCGTGCGCCCAAGGCGAGGGCCGCCAAGAGTTTGTTTAATGATGGTTTCGAGTCCATTGTATCTTTCAATTTGGCACCGCCAAGAGTTTCTAATTGTGGTGGAGTACGCGTATGTACTCTATTAATATTTCTATTGAGGTTGTTGAGTTTCTTAGAGGCCATCCTATCCCATTAACTTTATTAGTTTACAAGCTTCTATGTAAGTAGTAGTGAGAGCTGTAGGGGTAAAATCCTGAAAAGATGTTAGCATTTTTGACTAAAGTTGGCGATGAACCGGGTTTACCTTAGTAGGGAGTCCAGAGTAAATGGGATAGTACAAATTACACATTACGAGACCGCTACATATGGTACCCCCAAAGCACAACTTATATTCAGGGATATCAAAACGATGTATCATTGTACAATATCCGCCAGAGATATACGCCGCAACTTCTTCTTTAGTTACTACACAATCAATGCACACATCAGCCGAGTCCAAAAATTGGAGAGTATCACCGAGTGGCCTACCCCATGTGATGTCTATGAGCTGCCTGATAGCTGTCTACGCGATATCCTTGAGGAATTATGTACTACTAAAACGCCGGATATTGTTTTACTTCCCACATCCGAGATGAGCCTACATCGATGGCATGTGCTACCTCTCTCATTTATCGAATAATTGTGATGCTGGATTAACGCAACTCTACACGGATCAATACTACTACTATACTATCAACAGAGATTGCATACGACAGCTAACTGTGGGTATATATTAAGGGGTTCTATTGCAAATCCAGTATGGTTTGGCATAGACCATAGATGGATACGATATTGATGAAAGGTACAAAATAACACATGAT
>Ga0214480_100675_pt1 | contig 16837 bp, 17 predicted proteins | sample M1_20Mar14CPVII9_3_FD_165042 | JGI IMG/M metagenome (GOLD analysis project Ga0214480, IMG submission 165042) | Marine eukaryotic communities from Monterey Bay, California, United States - M1_20Mar14CPVII9sort6BwellE17 | ecosystem: Environmental > Aquatic > Marine > Unclassified | place: USA... | reverse complement strand
TGACCAATCAAGCGCAACAAACTGATCCCTCCATTCGGGCAACATTAGCTCAAGATGCAGATGGCAATACACCCCTCCATTTTATGATCAGGGGAGCGGCAGCTCCCGCTTTTGGTATGGGGAGATGGCAGGCTAGACACGATGTAGAGGAAGATGATGAAAGTAGTAGTGGAAACGAAAACGATGCGGAAGACAAGGACAAGAAACTAGATGACAGGAACTCCTCTTGGGATGGGGTGCGGTGGTGTATGGAGGCACATTTACGTCGTGTTGAACGACGAGCAGCACGTCATCTGAGACGAATGAACACACGCCGAATAGATATCGAGATGGACACAAGTGATAAAGACCCCGATGAACGGGTAGCACGACGAGTAGCATCAGTTAAAATCGATAGTAGTTCACGGCTTGATGCGGTAATGTCTAATGCAGAAGAGGATAATAGAAAAGTGGCAGCGGAACCAACAACAAAGCTCCCTATAAAACGAAAGAGTTTGGAGCTTGATGATGATAGAAGTCGGAAAAAAGATACATCGGCTAGCACCTTAAAGAATGTGGAATCGAGTGATAACTCTACCCATCGGAGAAGAACATCAAGAGCAAGGGCCAAGAAGTATTTAGATGAAGATGAGTATCAAGATTGTCTCTATGATTCATTACTCGGTGCCGTTCGTGGTAAGTACAATGTATTATTATATATTTATATGATATCAAACACCAACCAATATTCCCTTCGAATGTAGATTTGGTATATTCATGTCCGGAAGCAGTGGGAGTACCTGATTTGCGAGAGTATGAAGAAACGCCGCTGATAGTAGCCCTCAAGTCTAGTATATATGTAGTTATGGAACCTAATCAAGGCTTTCAGCTACCAGGTGGAGGGGGTGGAGGGGGTGGAAGGAATGGAGGAGGTAGGGGCCTAGCAGTTGGCAAAGGTTTCAACATCTTTAGTGGAGGTGTCGGTGGTGGATTCCCTTTTTCGGCATTAGCACCATTGATAAACAATAACCCATTCTTTCCTGATGATGAGGCAATGATGGCAGCACTTAGAGGGCATGAGCGGCTAAGTGCGCCAAATGACAGAATGGTGTCTTCTCCTAGCCCTTTGTCGGTAGGTGCTGCAAGTGCTAGTGGAAGTGGCATAGAAGATACAAATTGCCAAGACAATGAAACAAACGAAGATGATGGTTCTACCTGTAGTAGTGTCTCGGATGATTCTGTAGACTTTGATGGTGAAGACGACCCCCGATATGATGCATTCATATCTAGTGCAAATGAGCAAGAAGATATTGGCACTGAACATCCTGGGGTGCAAATGGGTTTGGTACCCCGTGGCCGACCACGATATAATTACCAAACAGCTCTCGAGTACAGGATATTCTGCCTAGTTCGAATCATGTTAGACGCCTTCCCTAGAGCGGCCTGCTTGTTAATCAGTGATTACACACCTCTCCATTCAGCTGTGTTCCATGGTAGATGTCCGGATACAATAAGACTGTTACTCGATGCTGAGGCTAGATTTTTAAAGACAAACGGTGCAACAAGTAATCAGAAGGACACATCAACACGCCTTGAACCATGCCCCACATTGGAAGGTCCTGCGATGTTGTCATGCAATGCAAGGGGTGAGCTCCCTCTACATTTCGCTAGTATGAGGAATGAATGCGCACGTACAATACGACTCTTAGCCGAGTCAGATCCTCGTTCTGTGCTCGTTAGAGATGCTAGTGGGAGAACTCCGTTACGATGGTTATGGATTAGATTTGTTGACGGGCTCATGGACAGATTCGGCGGACGAGATACTCAAGAACAAGATCTTGCATTTCATGAAAATGAAACATTAACCTCAAACTTTCCTTCCCGCAGTATATTGGGTGGGGTTGATGCTGACAGGGATGTTTTCGCTGGTGACTTTAAGCGTTCTTCCGACCAATTTATGTTTAATACAGAGTACCTTCAAAGGTAGGTTGATATTATATATCCTGTGATTATTATATGTCCGGATGTCTATGCACTCATCTATCCTCACTGTATTACATATAGAACACGCAACATTGATAGAACTGTTGACTTCCTTAGAATGAGACATGTCCCTTCAAGCTTTGAGAGTATCGAATATATTGCTGCTGATCATGCCATCTCTGTGTTACTGAAGCTCAAGTATTTACAACAGCGGAGAATGAGACAATTAGCTTCTTTTGATTCTTCAAGTAACAATGAGGTGCCAGCAGATGTTTTCATGTCAGCCAAGGAAGAGTTCATTCTATATGCATTTGAGAAGTTTACATATCTCATTCATGCTGCAAATGCGGCATCGGATGCTGAGGAATGTGCAAGGGAATCTAACACGGACGGTCTTGATTTCTCCTATGCATCAGCAAGAAAGAAACTGTGGCAAACACTACCTCAAGGACTAACAAACAAGCAATATTTGGTCCATGGAGCTTGCAGGGGAAGTAGAGCCAGTTGCCCGGCTGCTGTGGCATTGATTTGTATCAAACTCTTCTCTGACCAGCTACATATATGTGATAGTGACGGTCAACTTCCTCTTCACAAGGTTGCCTTGCGAGGGATTGGTTGGGAACCCCCTGGGAGTGCCCTTCTTGAAAGTAGACACGCTTCTCTAGCAGATGAAACCCTAACATTGTTGAAGGAAGTTATTATCGAAAGTCACAAGAATGCCCCCAGCACATTTGATAACAACAAACAACTTCCATTGCATTGTGCGATCGACTCACTAGTTACTTCGATCGTAATGGGGAGGGCTAGACGCAATTCGTTGCAAGCAGAGGCTCGGATTTCTTTACAAAAACATCGTCATACTCATGTTTCGATTGCACTTGAAATCTTATCGGAGTTGTTACAAGCCAACTCGTCAGCGCTTCAAGAAAGGGATGGCAAGAGTGGATTGTTCCCTTTCATGCAGGCTGCTCTTCCTCATGTTAAGGATTGTGCAGTAGTCAAGTACACTTCTGATCTAGGTCGTCGTCCCGGTTTTGTTGCTAGAGGAAATGCTTCAGTGGAAAGGGGTGATGTTGTTGAAGAGAACGATGATGAATCAGAAGCTGATCACATCACTATCATTTATCATCTATTAAGAGAAGATCCGTCCGTGATTGATCAGTGTATATTCCCTTATGATTGATCTAAATATATATTGTAGAGTATGTAAATAGTAGGCTTGTTTATACTATATTCTGTTAAGTCCAGTCTACATCATAAATTAATATTACGCTCGCATTTCCCACTCATTTCAAGCTTACTCTGATATTCAGCTACTGTGGGTCGCTTAGTCAATTCTCTTAAGGCGATTGTAGCATATGATGATGGTGGTAAGGAGAATCCACAAATCATGGCAAATAGAATAGTGTCATCTCCTCCAGTATCTGCTGCACTTGTATCACTCTTCTCGGCTTGTTCTTCACTACTGCTACTGTTAAGAGTAATTGCATCAACATCAATTCCCTTCACTTTCATCAAGTCTGTTTGAAGTAGTGGCTGCAGTGGATCTTTATATGCTTTCACTTCAAATGTGACATCGGAAGGCTTGCAAATAAGCTTTCTGTAGTCACCTCCAAGCGACAGCTCTCGATCCATATCACCAATCTTTTTAAAGTCAGCTTTACTAATACCATCCTTTTGCAGTAGTTCGTCGAATATTTCACCACAACTTCCACCAGGATATATGATCTTACTGCCAGCTAGAGGCAGTACTACGTCAGTAATGTTGTAATCCTTCAAATCTTGCTCATCCTGAACCAACTTAACGGACTTCCCTTTAAGTCCACTTGTACCGCCGCCACCTTTATCTGATGGTCTATCCTCAATTAATACCAAATCTCCAACTCTCACCTCTGTACTCCCTCCTGTTTCTATTCTGTGTGATGCTACCATATTAAATAGATAGCTTTGATAAGCATGAAGGAACATTGACCGCATATGCTTGGCAATTGATCCAAACGCTCTTTTGTAATCTCGAGGTCTCCGCATGAGATTGTTAATAATACTCTTCTCACAATTCATGAACCTTCCCAGATCTCTAATTATCGATCGTGCACACTTCATTTCAGCTTCTCTTGCGGCATTCTCATCTTTGGATACATCAACGTCTTTGAATCTTCCTGCCCATTGTTTGCGTGCCTCTGCAATACGAGGATACTCATCAGATTTCTCTCTCATTATGATATCAACCGCTCCTTCAAAATCACCTTTTAAGACTGCAATTCCTACTTCATGTGTATCATGAAATTTACCAAAACGTTGCATACCAAAGTAATTGATGAATCCATTTGATTGGAATGCCCTGCCAGCAGCTTCCAATTTTTGCTGTACCAGCTGTTTCCTATCATGTAAACTGCTGGTTGTATTTTGTCCAACATCAACATTCCGCAATACTATATCAAATCGATTTCCTGACAGTGTTCCCAACCTAACTTCTTGGTCAGAATAGACAAAGTTACCAAGCTTGATAATATTCTGTCCCCTTGAAGTACTATTTCCTCCACCACCAAGATTTTCAGCCGACCCATCTTGGCCATATGTCATCTCTTTATTCACGGCTAGTAACTGCTCCTTCTCAATACGATATACAGAACAAAATTGGGTAGTAATACCCCGTTTGTCCTTCATACCTGCATAATTGATGCCTCGTTTAGGATTGAGATGAGAAATTCGTGAAACATCCTTTGCTGCAGTTGTTGTATCAACATTTTCCTTGTATAAAACAAATCGTAGAAAATTTGGACGATCACTAGGCCAAGGTTTCTTATTCCTGTTGTCATTTCCACCACCACCTCCTCTACCATTCTTCTTTTTATTTGAATTGTTATTATTTGACCATCGATGTGTATCTGCTGGCATATCATTGACAAATTTAACATGCCATATTCGTATCTTCCCATCGTCGTTGTCAGCCTTTGCAATGCTATTAAAAGACGGTGACTTTATCAATACATGAATAGATCGACGTACTTGTTTGTCGGATATCAATGGAAGAGTGTAATGCTTTTGTCCTTCTTCTTTGTTATCATCATCCATCTTTGATTCATTTGTTGAACTTTCATGCTGTTGTAGAAATGAAATCAATTCATTCGCTGGTGTTTCACCAATGAGATTGACAAGATCCTGCTTACGACTATCCCAATCAACATCCTTTAGTTCATCCTCCTTGACTTCTTCATCTGTTTTAATAGTTGCAAGAGGCTTATTTTCGGCACTTTCAGATAACTTTCTCTTTCTATTGCCATCAACATGATTGTCAGCTATATCCTTATTGGCTTCTACAGCTATTGCAGTAGATTCATCCTTCTTCTGTTGCTGTGGAGTTTCCAAACTATCAAGTCGAGCAATGTTACCATTTAAGTCAACTAAAAGATGGAGTGGATAATATATTGAGACATCACATCATTGCACACATCATATGCACATGTGCTAGACATACCTTCATGTACAACAAAGTCTGAATATCGACCCTTAACAACTGCAGCAAACCCTTCATGAGTTGATGTATACGATGATATACCAAACTTTCTTTCAGTATCATCATATCTATTACTCGAGTTGATGGAACTCATTTTCTTAATAATGTTAATTCTTGTGTGAGAATTATTGCTAACGATTGACAATGTTTTGAAGAGTGAGTATCTGCGTTGTTGTTGATTAATATAATGATACCTTTTACTATATCTACAGCCTATACTAAAGCAGCAAGCCATCCATATTATAGACCCTATTTGGATTGGTGGTTCTAATAAATAGCGAAGGCGAAGGCCAGTGGGCTTGTCAAAATAGCTGAGAGATCTGTTTGCTGATCAGCTGATCAGAGAGGATGCTATATTATGCTAAGTACAATACTCAGCATCAGAATCAACATTACCTATGTTGTTGAGTGGTTAGTAATAATATACGCATGGACGATAATTGCAAATAAACGGAAGGCATTAGTTGTCATATATTATATCGATAAAAGATACATCATCCAAATATAACAAATAAAAGTATGCAAAGGAGGCCTGCCCAACCAAATGCGGCCAGCTTTTCTGAGGCCGATGATAACAACAAAACATCTTTCAACACACAACAGCTTTCTGATCAAGTATTAAGAGCATCAGCAGTCGAAAGTAGTAACCGTCGAAAGTTGGTAAGACAGAGAACCACATTGGCACAATTGCATCTTGCTAATATGAAGTTACATGGACGTGAGGATGATTTAAAGTTGCTCAAGTCAAAGTTAGTTAAATTAGATGATGATAGTCGGCCTGAGTTATTGTTGGTCTCAGGGGTGTCTGGGACCGGTATGTACAAGACATAATATTATATGTGTTATATTACAAATGTTTGTGTAGATATATTGCTCAAATTGATTATAACACTGTCAAACACACTCACACACACTGTAGGTAAATCTGCTTTGGTAAACAGAGGTCTTAAAGACCAAGCGTCAGAGAGAGGCATCATTTTTGCGAGTAGAAAGTTTGGTAAGCATAACATATGATATTGGTATGATATCAATAGATTGTCGTACTCACTTTCTTCTGACATTTTCTTCCTCGTGCAGATCTTAACAATACAGCTCTGCCACTATCCGCGTTTATAGATGCTATGGCACAGCTAACAAAACAAATCATGGTCAAAGAAGACGGTGGCGATATACTGCAGAATATAGTTTCTGATATCAATGAGCAATTTACAGAACAAGAACAAACGCTTCTAGTTCAAACAATGCCTGGTTGTGCTGACCTATTTATTATGCTAAACATAAGTCAGAGAAGAACTGAGTTGAGTAGGAGGGATAGTACTGAGATAGAAAGTTCATCAGCTGTAGGAAAGGGAGCTGCATCGAAACTTCAGTATGCTATTAAACGGTTGTTGAGAATCATTTGCACCCATGTGAGAGGTGTTGTACTGTTCATTGACGATCTGCAGTGGAGTGACTCGCCAACTTTGGACCTTCTCAAGAGTCTATCGTTGGATGTCGACTTGCCATCTCTTCTTCTGGTTGGAGCATATCGTTCGGATGAAGTGTCAGAGTAAGTTGCGTATGCATATGACGGGAAACCTTTGACACACATCTTGTGCCCTTTTTCTAACCTTTATGATGTACAGATCCCACCCTCTTACATTACATATGAGAGAAATAAAACAGCTTGGTGATAGTCAAATTAGTACAATCAATATTGGTAACCTTACCCCTGATAATGTGAAATCGCTAGTGTCTGAAGCAATGGGAATGGAAGGAGATGAAGATGTCGTGTCAACTCTTGCTATGGTAGTCCACCAGAAGACTGATGGCAATGCGTTCTTTGTGCTAATGTTCTTAAGATCACTTCACGATCAAGAGTTACTACAGTATAATTTCGGAAGTATGATGTGGGTGTGGGATGATGAGGAAGTCAAGTCGCAGTTGGTTACTCAAAATGTTGCCACTGTGATGATAAATAAGCTCAAGGGGTTCAAGCACGCGCAACAAACTATCATTAAAGTTGCTGCCTGTCTCGGAGCATCATTTTCGCTTCGTATCATAACCTTGATCGCTGAAAAGATGAGGGGATGGGAATTACCAGATGATGATGTACCGTCTCTCATTAAGTTGTGTGTCGATGGTTATGTAAAAGAAGGTTTGTGGGAAAAGGACCTCGACGAAGATATCATTAGCTTCAGTCACGATAAGATACAATCTGCCGCCATACAGTTAATATCAAATGAAAGTGACGTAAGAGATAAGTTTCGTGGGGATATTGGAAATTACATGTTCCAAACTCTTGATGAAGTAGATATTGAAGAGAATCTATTTGTTGTTGTCAGTCTGAGAAATTGTGGGCGCCCAACTCTATCAAAGGGGGATCGAAAGGCTTTAGCTCACATGAATCTGCAAGCTGGGTTGAGAGCAAGCGATAACGCTGCGTTTGATTCCGCTGCAAAATACTTCAAAGAAGGTAAGACAAAACTGTATGAATCTCCTTTTCTCTGAACTTAAACACTGACGGTATCATTTTACATTATCAATAACAACAAGGGTGTATCTTGCTTGGCGCGACGGCTTGGCAAGACGACTTTTCTACCATGCTTCAGTTGTGTTCTGAAGGTGCAAATGTAGCCTACATCCTGGGGGATATTGGTGAGATGAAAGTACTCATTGACTTAGTCCTAAGCTGGGGAAGTATACCGCTTCATGCCAAGTTTAGATTATACGAGGTAAAAATACTAGCACTGAGAAGTACTAACGAGTTTGAGGAAAGTATCAAGCTATGCACTAACATACGTCAACAACTTGGATTGTATACACCTCCCAACAAGCCCGCATCAAAATATCAATTACTTAAAGAGTATTCGAAGACATTGCGAGCATTGAAGAACAAATCAGCCAAAGATGTTGCAAGTCTTCCAAGGCTCACGGACGAAAGGATCATATTTGGAAATCGCATACTTGAACTAATGTCACTTTCGGCAGAGGTTGTACAGCCAAGTATTGTCCCCCTCATCTCTTTTATCCTTATTCAAACGTCTTTAAAGAATGGTATAAATGCATCCACAAGTTATGCATTTGCGTCCTTTGGGCTAGTCCAATGGTAAGAATGATTTGAATACTTTATCACTATTGTGAGGCTATAAACACTCATAAATTGTTAGTAATATGTTTAATAAGTTACAGGAAGGTCAAGAAATGGTGAGGATAGTAGACTTGCTACTCTCCTTGCCTGGGATGAGTAGACTAAAGTCTCGCTGCCATTATTTATGTCAATCTATCACGCCCTATACCTCTCCTCTCCAAGTGACTCTATCACCAACATTAGATGGCTATCAGTTGGGTTTGCAAATAGGTGATACCGAGAGTGCGGCTCGCAACCTTTCAACTCGTTGTCTTCATCTGTTTTATGCAGCTCGTCCACTCCAAACTCTTCAAACAGAACTTGAAACGTATGCAATTATTCTATCCCAATTAAATTGTTGCAAGATGCAACCCTTATCATGCCTTGCTGCAATCAAAACTCTGAGAGGTATCAAGATAGAAGTAAGCTTTGATGACATCATATCTGAAGCTGAGGGAAATAGTGATCAAATGCTTCGTGTTTATACGATTGTATTAAATCTTGAGGTACTTGTGATATTTGGTAGGTGGAAAGAAGCATTAAAGTTGCTGATAGAAGCTGGTGACTTGACTTCGACGGGCTATGCAACTCGAACTCGGCTCTTATTTCTTGAAACTCTTGTCTTCTTCCGAACAAAGAAAAAGGGAAAGGGTATGAAGTCGTTGAAGATTGTTAGACTTTTGGTGAAAAGAGGCAATCTTAACCTTGTGCATATTCTATATCTTCTCGAAGCTGAGTTGAGTGCAGTGAAGGGTAATAAGAAGAAGACAGAGACAAATTACAAGTCGGCAATTGCTGCTGCAAGTAAAAGCGGCAGGAAACAAGATAAGTCACTTTTTCATGAGCTCGCTGGGACATACTTTCAAAGCTATGATGAGTATTGGGCTCAACATCACTTCAAGTGTGCTGAGATGTCTTATAAAGAGTGGGGTGCACATGCAAAGGTCGAGCTAATGCAAAAGTAGTAGAACAGTTAGGTAGATAATATGTAAGTTTAGGTTAGATGAGTGGCAAGTATTAGCCATTGTTTGTGTTTGTGTTATCAAACACTTTGAAGCTAAGAACAAATGAACTGACACATACTGTGATAAGTACACCTAATATATCCATGATAACCTGTATCGTTGTACTCGAATGTGCTGAAAGATAAGGTTATCACGATTTATGATGATGAAAGAGAAGTAACACAACTTATGTTAGTACATACCATATGGGTTGCAAAGACAATCAAACGAAGGCAAATACAGTTCAAATAAAGTTGCCAAATCATTGAGACTTCATATGAGCAAACGAATTCAACATGATAAAACAATACAAACTCGGACTTGCCTGGATCTATCCCTACCTTCTTCATACATAGTGGCAGTGTCGAGCCGATTGCAACAGACGAAGCAACAATTACACATACAGATGTTGTAATTGCAATTGTCTCGCCCCATGCAACGCGAAACAAAGATGCTCTAATGAAAGCTGTAAGACCAATCAATAAACTAAGACCGAATGCCATTTTCGTCTCTGTTACGGTTTTGTGTGGGACATACATATTATGTGTTTGAGAAAGAAAATGATAAATGTCATCAGCTCATAATCATTTATTGCCACTTACCTTGTAATAAGAAGAATTTCATTGTCCGTTTATTGAGAGTACCTACAGCCAAACATCGAATTACTCTTACTGCGGCTTGGTTCCCAGCGTTACCCCCAGCTCCAACAAGCATCGTTAGAAACTGCACAAGGACCATATTGTCAGCCAAGAATTGCTCGTTATATTGTATAATAAAGGATGACATTGATTGTAAGAATAGTAAACCTATTAACCAGCCTCCTCTTTCTTTGATTTGATCTTTAAATGGTGGAAATATATTAGCTATCGGTTCTTCCGATGATTGTGATCCACCGGACCAGCCTGGTTTCATGTGTTTACTACTATTATCCTGATGCATAATATTATTACACTCTTCATCTATATGATCATTTGGTTTCACTTCCAGAGTGCCATCTCCTTGTTCTATTGATAGTGGATTAAACCGTGGTGGTTGATACCGCTTTGCACTATTATTTGCTATTCTATCTGGAGATGTATTATTTATATACTCGTTATCAAAACCAATAGATTGATTATTGTTAGTAGTAGATTGATTATCATTATCAATATCTGACGTCTTTGACTTCCAGCTACGAGTTTTGTTTTTTGGAGATGCAGACCATGATCGTTGTTTATTGATACTGTTCAAAGTACCGCCATCACTCTCTTTACTGGGGCTAATAGGTGAAGATATTGTTCGTCTATGCAACCCATTATTAGATGGAGATGATAACTTTCTAACAAAATCTGATGCACTCTCGTCTTTCTCAATTGACGCATGTGCGGTAGCTGAGTCTAGTAATTTATCTGTTAATATAACTTGATTTGCTGATAACTGTTCTACTTGTGATTGCAAATCTGTGTAGAATGTTTGTGTAAATGCATACATACAGAGAGATGAGAGATGATGAGCCCCAAACATAATAATAAAAAATGAACCTTCTCAAACAAATAAGTACTCTTACCAATATTCCTCTGTCTCAAATATTGCAATTCTGCTTGCATATCGGTTGTAGAAGTTGACATGGTTGCATATGATAGGTATAGGTGCGGCTAACCACACACCAACCAACACCGTACTAGTACACTTATTAACTACGCTACAAATACTAGTCTCGCCCCAGCCATAGTGTACATCGTGGGTTAGCACGCCAATTATTTATCTTTTGTACGATTAGCAAACCAAAAACCAAATCAAACTGAAGTTTAGCAAACCAATACCAATCATTTAAGATTTAGCAAACCAAATACCAAATCATTATTATACTACCTACTACAATGATTGCAACCTACTTCATACGTTATATATTCAGTCTATTGGCTGTTGCATGTTTCGTGTCAGCAACAGATGAAGCCGGTACAAAATACCTTGAAGAGAAGAGTTTAGAAGATGGGGTAGTTACTTTGCCATCGGGCCTTAGATACAAAGTACTAGAAAAGGGTAGTGGTGCCTTCCATCCCAAGGTAAATAGTCCTTGTCTATGCCATTACGGTGGCACTTTGATCGACGGAACTCAGTTTGATTCTTCGTATTCTAGAGGGTGAGTATATATGTGTGTGCTTGTTTGTTTATTTACCTATCATCTTATTATCTTGTGTACATATTATTTTTGTTTCCATTAAATTGATATACCATAATATATCTGATCACAATTCATGCTCGCTCTTCTTAACATTAGGGAACCTACTACATTTGCCCCAAACCAAGTTATCGGAGGGTAAGTTAGTGTATGCAGCAATTATCATATACGTATACAATATCTCAACTCATATATCTTTCACAATAATGTAACATTTACAGCTGGACAGAAGCTATGCAGCTCATGGTAGAAGGAGATAAATGGGAGCTATACATTCCTTCTGATCTAGCATATGGAGACCGTGGATCTCCGCCAAAGATACCTGGTGATTCGGCGTTAGTTTTTATTATTGAAATGATTGAGATTAAAGGAGAAAAGGTCATTGCTTTGAAATGTGATCCAAAATCATTGGAAGGATGTGACGATAAAATGAAGACCTACATAGCAAAGGCAAATACAAAGTATGGAGGTGATGCCGATGTACTAGAAGAAGAGATTAGCCGACTGACAAAGATTGGTAGTGGAGGCGGAATGAAAGAAGAGTTGAAGGCTTGGATTGATACACGAATTTTCTTACTCAAGCAAATGGTACCAAAAGATGATAAGGAGGAGCTATAGAATTAGAAGATACATTGGGAACAATCGGAAGGATATGAGATGATACGACAAACTTTATTGAATGTATCATCAGCTAGGTTAGATTATTAAGATTATTATCACCAGATGTCGTAGTATACAAGAACTCAGCGCCTTTTGAGTTCTTATGTGTAGAGTAATAGGTTTGATAAACCTACGATAAACCTACCAAATTATAACTAGCTAATCTCTCACGAGACTAATACCTAAGGCTCTTCTAAACTGATGATTCATAATCACAAACGCTTCGCCTGTCTTACTGCTCTGCTCATACATAGATGACGGGTAATTTTAAAGCTTGCATATACCAGACTTTCCACGAACGAATAACGAACGAATAACGAACTTATACTACTGAGGATATCTTAGCGGTATCCTAATCCAATTTTTTTTAGATTTTTCTCTCCTCTTCACTCACTGAAGATGTTACTTAATCGACCTTCATATGGCATTTGAATAGTTAGCGCCTTTACTAATCACTTCTTCCTTTACTAATCACTTGTTAGAATAAAATTACAAGAAATATTACTACTCTTTTTTTATATCAGAGAATACTAGTAATAGTATCAAAAGAAGAATAATAGCAAAAAATGACATCACCAGAGGTACTCACTGTCCAAGTTGTTGGAGAGCGATCAGATACAGCTGATTCACGATCAGCAATCCCAATATGTGGGGATGCAATGCCCTGGTGTGAAGTCGATATGATCCATGATGCTATATGTGGTAACTGTATTGATGGCCTAGCATTGATGGAATCTCGTGATGATGACAATGCATCTAATAATAATGGCTTTACAAGTGAAGGATCTGACCGGGGAGAAGAGGATAGTGTTATTGATGAAAGACTAAGGACATTCAGTCAACAATTGCAATTGACAAAGTCTATTGACAACAAGGGTAGTAGCAGTGTTGGAGGACTAGATGGTAGTAATCGAAGTGATAGCAATCCTGCCATGGTATCAAAGCAAGATAGTATGAAAGGCTCAGCTATATCATCTCATCAATTGAGGTGTAAACAGTTCATGGTAGAGGTTGAGTCTGCATCGAGGACTCATGGTATGCAAAGTATTCCTGTAGCTGACTTGTATTTGAATATGGGTAGCGAACTATGCATACCTCGGAATACTAGTGCCATCGATAGTGACAAATCAAAAGAGTTTGCTTTACTTCTACTTGAGGAGGCATTCACTATCTACCAGGCCAAATTGGGTGATAATGATGTACAAACTATTGATGCTCGTATTCGTCTTGGGTTGGCATACAGATCACTTACTCGATATGAAGAGGCTTTGGACTGTTTCTGTCTTGCGGTATATATGAGAGAGGCCCTAAATGGTGAACTTCATCCGTCTGTTAGTGAAGTATGGGTATTAATTTCAGCTATACATCACGAAAAGAAGAAGCTTGAGCTGGCACTGAAAGCAAGTGCCAAGGCACTGACGGGATATAGGAATGCACATGGGGACAAGCATTTTACAGTCATCAATGTTTTGAAGACAATTGCACAGATCCATATCGAGATGGGAAACAGCGATAAAGCCTCTGATATAAAGAAGTATGTTTCTCTTCATTCCAAGGACTCCTCAAAGCATGAAATTTAAATCATTGATGTGTATAATGTATGTGCAAATATATGCACAAGCACAGGTTGAGTGATAGATTATAATTTAGATGTAAAGGTCGTGTATGACTAATAACTATCATGTCTCTATTCTCTATTATCATTCATGATACTATTGTGTCATACTCGGAATACAGGTACACCACACACACTCTATACACATAACATATAATTCCACTTCTTTGGGGACGTATTGCTCTTAATCATGAGTCAAGTCAAATCCAACAAGAAGCCAAGTCTAATCCAACTCTAGACCGGACATACCTGCCGACACATCATCCTGGCCCATACTCTCTTGAGGTGTCTCGAGATTTCCCTCTTCTTTTTTCTCGGAAACCTTACTGTTTTTCATCCGCGCCTTGGCCATTTGCAATATTAAAGCTCGTCGAGAATTGCGTTCATTGGGATTTGTATTATCAGTGAACGCAGATGATACCTCCGAATAGTCGCCATCTGTTCGTGAATCCCATGTACTATCATCTCCCACTGTTCCCTCTCCTCCGGGAGTATGTGTTCCTTTGACACCAAGCTTGGTAGACAAGTCTTGTCTATGAGGAGGCCTATCTTCACCGCCTTGATACTGATCCTGAGGCAAACCAATATCAGAAGCCCCTTGGGCATTTCCAGGATACTGACCATCTCGATCCATCATTGGTGGGTCCATGCCCACTTGGCCATCAACTGTTTGATGTTGTATCATTCCACCAGCTCCATTGTTCATATCGCCTCCGTACATTCCTCCGCCTCCTCCTCCATACATCCCTGACTCATCATGACTGAATAATAACAAGATGGCATATGGTATTGAGTGTTAGAACGACATTTTGAGAAAAGAGATGTCATGAAAATACAACATTAAAATATACTCACGGGGTTCCTCCACCAAAAGCTCCCTCTTCTTGGATATCTCTCCAATGAGGAGCATTTTCATATTGTTGATGCTGACCAGAATTGTACTGTCCAGCATTCATCCTATCAGGACTAGGGGCACCCATGTTTGGATTTCCATATTGTGATTCATCTGCTGCATGGGTTGTTGGAATTGAGAATGTTGACCACCAGGCTGCTGTGGCGGCATTCCTCCATAGTAGTAATTCATATCACCATCCAATGGTGCTGGTTCCATGCCATACTGTTGCTGTTGATGATGATGCTGTGGCTGTTGTTGTGGAAATCCAGCTTGGTCGATTCCCCCCGGCCCTCCTTGTTGTGGTGGCGGTGGTGGATAATAGGGTGCATTGGGATCTTGCATCCCCGAATATTGCTGAGGAGGATATCCCGGACCTGGTTGTGGAGGCATATTCCCACCCCTTGAACTAGGATGTCCCGCTTGACCCAACTCGACATACCCCCCAGAATTTTCTCCTCCAATCATATTATCTCCCCCTTCATCGCCTTGCCCCTGTGGTACAACTATTGGGGCCACTGGCAATGGGCCCTCAAATTCTTGTGCTATTCTCATAGCCTCCTCCCGTGCGGCTAAAAAGTGTGGTGGTAGTACCTTTATCCAAGCCTCGGGGTGTAACAGATACGGTGGTAAAGCGCGACATGGACCCAAGTGGTATAATTTCAAGTCATCAAAATCCCGTTCTGTTAAATCGTAAACTGATTCTACCTCCTCCACTGCTGCCACACTCTTGAGTGGACCAGTATCACCACCTTCCTGTTGTCCCTCGGCTACTGCAGGCTGTTTCAACCGATACAATTCCTCAGGACTTAAACTTGGACTTAAAAATGCCAACATAAATATAGCAGTGCCTCCCAACTCGGCACGGTAATATACATCCTCTTCAATATTGATAGGACCGCCCGAGAAGAAACAAAATTTATTAACAAGTGTCCATTCATTAGGATCCCCCATTAAAAAATTGGGTGCCTTATCACATGTTAATGGAAAGTCTGTCTCGAGTAATGTTAATGCATCCTTATTCAATGGTTCGACGTCTAATAATCTTGTCATACCAACCGCTGAACATAAGAGGAAGTAAAACCCACCATTGGGATGACATCTCTTTCGTGAATGGAAAAATGGTACACCGTCGGGCAATGGCTTATGACTAAAGTGGCAATACTTTGATATACGTCTCCATCCACTGCTTAATAATAACTCATCAGGTAATCGACTAAACTGATTTGGATATGTTTGTTCAACTCTGCGTAAATCTTCATCACATATTGTTGGACAACCCTTTAATTTCATCGCGGCAGCCAACATTAGTACAGTGTTACCAGTTAATGTCAATCCCTCGTAATGTTGAGACGTTCGGCCAATACCAGCTTTAGTAAAGTAACATCGTTTGGCAAATCCTGATGCTAATGGTTGGGTAATTAACTTTTCTCCTGTACCATCATTATTACTCTTCGATTTAGAAGACTTTTTATCCTTCTTCGAATCATGATAATACGCACTAGAAGCATCAGTTATTGAATCCCCCTTGGTAGTATCATCATCATACTCTGACTCGCTATTATTATCATCATAATTCCTTGGCTTGCGATCTCGTCCTCTATTATTATTTCGTGATTTTCTACTACTACCTCTTCTAGGCGGTTCATCATCATCATATGTATCATCATCTTCATCATAACTTCCCGTTATATCCGTTGCATTCGTTTCATCGTCGTAATCATACGATAATGAACTTTGCGGTCGTCTACCACTTGACCTTCGATTATTACGACCTCCTCTACTTCTACTATTGCGTGGTTCTCTTTCAGTTAAATCATCTAAATCGTCATCATCATCATCTCCATTATTAAAATTACGTAACATTGGTCCACACATATTATCTAAAAAACCAAATGTATCACCACCTCCTGCACA
>Ga0214480_100674_pt1 | contig 16841 bp, 14 predicted proteins | sample M1_20Mar14CPVII9_3_FD_165042 | JGI IMG/M metagenome (GOLD analysis project Ga0214480, IMG submission 165042) | Marine eukaryotic communities from Monterey Bay, California, United States - M1_20Mar14CPVII9sort6BwellE17 | ecosystem: Environmental > Aquatic > Marine > Unclassified | place: USA... | reverse complement strand
TCTTCCCCATTAATATCAGCAGTATACCATCCAACGAGATTGGCCCATAAATCCGAAGATTTCTCATCAACTACATTCTTCACACCTAGCCATTTCTACTTGATGCTGGTAGTAAGATATACACTTGGTTCGGGCCCGCAGTATCTCCATTTGAGAGAAACAAGAGTGCATCGGTTGCACATAATATCAAACAGAATCGTTTGGGCGAGTGTGAATGTATCCTGGATGTTGATGACGATAACGAAGAATTCTGGGCTTTATTAGGTGGCAAGGGAGATATCAAGCTATCCAAGGAGGAGTCCACTGTAGTATATACGGCTATTGACAAGAAGATGTTTAGTGTTTCTGATTCAGATGGTACAGTTCAAGTGAAAGAGGTACCCCTATCAAAGGAATCATTACAATCAAGTGATGTGTTCATCATAGATACAGGTGATCAATGTTTCGTGTGGATTGGAAAAGAATCTACACCTGATGAAAAGCAACAAGCAATCATTATTGCATTTAGATACCTCAAACAAATGGATAGGTAGGCATGATTGGACCCTTGTAACTCGAATACTTGAAGGACAGGAAGCTCGATGCAAACCGTTTCTTGAGGTGTTTTAAAGATATGTGTGTGGCTGACTGGGGATGTTTTGTTGCATATGATCATGGATGATATAATGTGCAATAAAGTAAGTGTATCTTTCTCGTACCGATTTCTTTTATTATGTGTGCTGACATACTCTCACCCCTCTTTATGCGATTAGTATTATTCTTTAAATTATTGGTATCTTTCGGTATCTTCCACGAATAAGAATGGGGATTTTCTACCTCACAATCAAACTCGATGTCAACTCACACTCCATTATTGTTGACGACAATATTGATATATATTACCGGCCGCTGCTTACTAAATAATATCAACCGATCACCACAATGGAAGGAAAAGGTACGTCGAGATTTGGCACGTCGGGAAAGGCTGAGAGCGTCGCTTCGAAATCGAAACGGACGAGGGTAGTATCGTCATCGTCAAGAAAGTTGTCGAGCATGGAAGATAAAGAGAAACAAGAATTGTGGGCCACATTAGGATTAGATGATTCTAGTGTAGAGGAACTGGAGATGGAGGCCGGGCCTTCTACTACTTCTACGGGATCGGCAGGTAAGGGTTTTATATCCAATAACAAGAAAGATATGGTGGATAAAACAACCTCAAGATCCAAGGATGGTATGGCAACTAAGTACAATAAAAGACCTGCCAATAAATCGGGTGAACTTTCTATAAATGCACATGACAAGGGTGACAAGGTCTACGCCGCTTGGTGGTCACAAGATTTAGATAGAAGTAGTGCACCCCCAACGGGGTGGTATTCAGGTACAATCAAGACTTACAAGATGTCAAGTCAACAACAAGTTCAATACAGTGTAGTGTTTGATGATGGGGATAAACTTGATAATCTTGAGGAGCATCATATCATGACAAGGGATGCATATGTCAAGAAGATGAAGAAGGAACTCAAGCCGGTATTTGATAAGGGAGATGAAGTGTATGCTGCCTTCTGGCCTGATGATAAACGTAGTGCTTCTACTCCGTCTTGGTACCCTGGTAAGGTGAAGAGTTATCGAGTAGTAAAGGGTAGTGAAGGTGGGGTGTATGGACCTACACGATTCTATGATATTGAGTGAGTTATTGATGTGTATGATATGTATATTTTTAGGGTTGATATGCGATATATTATGTGTTTGTTGTTCACATAATATGTACCGTTGTATGAACTAACATATACCACAACTATATCCCGTACCTATGTAATGATGAATAGGTTTGATGATGGTGATGAGATTAATAATCTTGAGGATGCATACATATTCAATAAGGAGGATTATCTTCTTACTATTCGTCTTGATAGTAATGAGGGACCGGCCAAGAAGAAATGGCTAGGTGTGAAGAATGTAGTTGATGAGAAATCTTCGGATTTATGGGCCAATCTCGTTGGATGGTATACTGCTGATATTAATGGGGAAGAACATATCTTCTCCTTATTATCAGATGCATTACGTGCATATGATGCTTACGTTATGGAGTCATCTAATCAGACAGCCAACAAGTCTCAACTAAACCTACCCGAGGAGTGGTCGGTTGTATCAGCAGCTGGCCGAGGTGGCGAAGGGTAAGTTGTAATATGAATGTATATGAATCATCGATTAGCTTAACCGCTGTAATCTAACCGAATATGCTCATTTCGTTCAGATCAAATCGTAAACCAAAATCTAAGCCGGCTGTAAAAGAAGAAAGGCGAGTATCATCCCGAGTCAACGCTACTATTATGAAGAAGATCCGAGTCGGTTCACGTATCCTTGTGAAGTGGCCTAAAGATGGACAATTGTACAAGGTAAGTCTCATATCATTTATATTGTAGACGAGGTTGTAATGCACGACCAAAGCTAAACAATCATCCTATTCTTCTACTCAAACAGGCCACGGTGAAGAATTTAAGTCTGGACAAGGAGCCTCGACAGGTTACTGTTCACTTTGATGGAAGGAAGAAGCAGAGTTTGGATGATATTCATCCTAGTTTGATCAAGGACTTTATTGAAGGAGAGAATAATTTGCCAGTTGAACAAAAGAATGTGCTACCGATGCCTGTCAAGTTAACAGCTGCCCCTCGCCAGAAATCAAATGAAGTCAAAGCTGCTCCTCTTCAAAAGTCTCTCCAAAAGCCGGTTGAAGAAGAAACTAGAGGAGGCAACAAAGCTCCCATCGTCGATCCCAAGCCTGAGAATGTGTCCAACTTGTCTACACTATCAATATCTGACGATATCAAAAGCCTCTTATTGAACCTGTCCCAAAAAGAAGGATCAGGTCAGGGCTCAAAGGATGATGTGGGAGGTATCAATTCGATCCTCAAGGAAGCACTGGATCTTTATCAGCAAAAGAATTCACCGGCACCATTGCCTGATGCTGCTGTGTTGTCTACTGTACCATCGTCACGAGAAGCGTCGACTCAAAGGAATGAGATTGGTATTGGTGAAGGTAATCTTTCCTTGACACCTGATCGGATGGTATCAAGCAGTGACATTATGGACGACGAATCGACTGTATTCTTCCCATATTGTGTTCAATCAAATAAGGGTATAGACAGGAAATCATCATGTGATCTCTCTGATATGACTTCAAATGCTTCCATGGAGGGGATGAAAGAAGTTTCTGATCAAAAGATGTCAGCTAGGAGAGTTTCTAATGGTGATGATTCTAGTGACAAAAAGAAGCGTAAACTGGACTCCTCAAGTATCAGTAGTATCGGCAGTAAGGATAATGTGCATCAGAAGAGAATCAAGGTCAAGGTGGTAGTCTCGAACAATCAAATTGGGGAAGAGATGACTGCTATTATTCCTACTGATCATGTTGGTAATGATGATAGCCAAGCCACACAATCATCTACCAACCAACGTCATCAGTTCGAAAGAAGTATCAACTCTAAGCCAATCATCCTACAGAAGAACTTCTTCTTCAGAGATTACCATGAGCTCGAAGATTATCTCCTTTCAAACCGAACGGAATATCTTGAATCTAAAGGCAATACAGAGCAACGAAACTACACAAACAATCTTACCAAGGGGTTACTTGAGTTGGCTGCCAAGTTGAACTATGTGTTTGATGAATCCTGCTTTGATTTTGTATCAGTGAGGAAAAGGGTCGTTGCTTTTTATAATAGCTATGCTCAGGGTTCAAAGAAACGAGAAGCTAAAGCAAAGGCAAACAACTCAATGAAACAAAGGTCTGTTTCGCCTCAATTGGTAATTCAGGGACAAACAGTCGATACTGAGCCTTGTCTACCCGCTGAACCTTGTCTACCAAATCTCAGTCTGGCTTCAAATGAACCTCAGATTGAGCAAAGTATTGATGAACTCACTGGTGAGGTCTGTGAAGATGCAGCTAAAGAATTTGTTGACTTTTTGGCATTGGAAAGAGCACAAGCTGAGCTAGGCATGATGGATATGTCTACTTCTAGCTATGAACCCACATCGAGACAACGCTTAGAAAGTATTATGGATGCTGCTGACGTGCTCTTATCCATGCCGAAGAGCCCCAATCAACAGATGAAAGTTTGAAAACAAATGAAGGATACCCCAAGAAGAGAAGAGATAGATAATCTCTAGCACAACGATTGAACTACTCGTAACTTCAGTATTATTAGTTTAGTGTTTAAGTTCTGTACCCTTCTCTTACCAAAATGATTTGCCGTTCTTATCTTTTGGTGGAGAATCTATACATGGCTTAATGCTAGCCTTGTCTTTATAATGACATGAAAAGTTTGGTTCTGTAGAGCAACATGCACTCACGATATCTCCATTCTTGTAGCTAGCAATATCTTTTCCAATACACTCATCATTAGCAATGTACCACATACCCATTTGTCTTAAGAACTTGAGCTTGTCATCTTTATTAAGTGTCCAACTCATGTGAAAGATATATGGATCAATCTTTTCTCGTTCATGTACAAACTTCTTCATATAATCATTCTTGCGCATGTGATAGTGAAAGCCTCCAGGGAAGTTGTCTTCATCACGGCTTAGGACTTTAACTCTCTGGAAGATGCGCGTTGTTATGATTTGTCATGTTGAAAGAGAGGTGATTGTAACATATGTTAGTGCATTTGGTGTAAAGGCAATCAAATAAAGATAAACAAAGGTCAAGTGAAGCGGCCAAATCACCAAGGCATCATATCGAACACATGAATTCACATGATAAAACAATACTAACGCGGACTTTCCAGCCCTGTTAAAGAGTTGGCTTCGGCAAGTAGAGTAATGAGAATCTGTTGATGACTTCGGCATGCAAAGATAAGGTCTCCACTGTAAAGCATTGTCCTGAATAATACCTTGCTTCTTTCATTATTCCTCACATAATAGAAACCACTGTTAGCACTATACGGAGCATAACGCTCTTGTCTATTCCCATCATCTTGAAAGTATACATCAAAGTTTGCAATTGCCGAGTCTTTATTGTGAAAGTACTCCAAAGGATTCTTATACCAAGTAATATCAACATCTTGAAATAACATGTCATATCCAAGTTCACTCACAAGATGTACACATATAACTTTTGCCATCATAATTCTACCAAATGTTGAATCACCATATCGTGCTGCTTCTTGTTTTGGTATGTCTTTCATTAATGCTTCAGCGTAATAGGTTTCTATACCCATACCTTGTGCTAGATCTCTTGAGTACTCATCAGTTGGGAATAGTATCAAATTCTTGAGATCAAAGCCTCGTGATTTTGATGAGCATACAAAGTTCATTAACAGTTCCGATTGTCCTTTGTTAACAGTGGAGACAATAACTGTATTATCAATGGCAATCCTTTTCAGTATAGCTCCGAGTTCTTTCTTAATATCTGGTAGGTTTGATAGATATGTCAACATTATTTCCCGATGCTCGTCTGAATGATTGGGTTTGGGGTAGAGTAACTCATCATACCCATCTGATTTTGTCATCCTTCCAGTAACTCGTAGTTTAGCACTTTTATCAATCTTTCCATGTGCACCCGTACCAATTACTCTCATCCATTTTTGTATATGATAACTTTGATATTGTCCACCAACTAATGCAACACATTGACGCATACCTTGATTCTTGCCGGCATTCTTTAGAAACATTACATTCATTACATCACAGTTCTCAGTGGCTATTGTGGCATCTATTGTTGGTATATCACCTTCATTATACTCGGCGTTATGTGCTATTTGTTCATTACTACTTGGGAACGCCTTCTTGGAATCATATAACAGTAGTACATCTTCTTTATTAGCATTTGGATCCACTGTACAAAGATAAATGTAAGCAATAGTTCAAAGTAACAACTTTGAACACATGATAGAAAACTTACTGGGCATGCCAAAGTCAAACTTGTTAAAGAGATCTTGTCGATTAATTTGTACAATACCTTGTATCCAATGTTGTAAAGATTTAGCGAAACGTTTACTACTGCTGCTTCTTCCTTTGTTGTTTTGTATATTTGTTTTGTCATTGCCACTATTACGACCAGGACATATCTTATCAATCCTTTCCTCAAATATTAGATCTATCTTCTTACTCAAATCAGATTCAGATTCATGTGAACCAGCCCGAGCAGCACTTAAGCATATATCTTCACAACCCAAAGGTTCAGTCGAAGATATTGTTGGGTTAGTATTACTATTGCAATCATTATGTGAAGATATAGACCATGCCATCCATATACCAGCATAGAATGATATGAAACATAAACACAATACTATTATGAACCATGATAGGTTATCAATTATAATTTTGGGTTTTGATTTTGATACTCTGTTGCCACTACTTCTTGGTGGTATTGATGACGGTAATAAAGGTCGGATATTACCCCTCTTCATGATGTACCCCTTCTACTTGATATCGACGGAGGATAGTGATCTAGATAAGAGAGGCCGATGACGAGTTTGCTCTCTTCACTTGCTCGTTTCCGCCGCGTGCTAGACTGAACTTAGCATTCCACATGTAAGCATTTCAGAAATTATGAGAGTTGAAAATGACAGGACGTATATGCCTAGATCTTCTAGCGCATAATGGTCTCACTACTTAAACACACACGCACACACTGTACACTCTATCTTTAATATTGTTTTGTCGATTCTATTGCAATAAAAGCATTTCGTATACCATCAGTACTGTTACTACATCTCTATTTAACTCCCTTACGACTTGGTGGGGTTATTGTTGTCATTTGAGCACGAGAGAGATTAGATTTTATCCATATTTTTTTGTACATATCATATGCACCTTAAATACAGATCTAATGGACTCATATACCGTAGAAAGAGGCGGCGGCAGTAGAAGTCGGAATAACACTCCGAATCGTCAACGTTCGCGTCCATCGAGTGGCAACTTTAGTAATAACGATAATCTCATTCAAACAGCTATTAAAACAACCGCAAAGCGATCATCATCAACACAACCATTATTTAGAACAGTTACTTGGATATTAATTGTATTATGTTCATCATTTCTATCATTTTATGGTGGAGTATGGACTGGTCTACAAGCTTCATCATCGTCCACAAACAATAATAATATAGGTGCACCAACACTCAATATAAATGATCATGAAATACAACGACGTGTGGAGAAACTTGCAAAGCAAAAGGTAAAAGAACAATTAGATACATTATGTAAACAACTTCCAAAAGATGACCTATCGTCTATATATGAAAGGGGCTCATCTCTCTTTACTAAATCAATATCAAGCTATGCTAAAGGATTAGCACGTGTATCTAAAACAGATTTAATGTCTGAATTTGACTTTGGTGTACCACCGAATGCTGATAGTGAAGGAATAGATGCATTGATACTCTACAATAAGCATGATTCTTTACCCAGTAATGAGAATATAGCAAGAGCTGTTCGATATGAAGACCCAACTAAGCCACTCCCATTCTTATCGGCAAAGACTGCTACTGAGACCATGAATGTAGTGTTAATGGCCAATCCGGGTAATACACGACAATGCTTTGCATTAGTTGGTAGTCAATATCAAAGTTATCATATACAACGTTGGATGAGAAGACCGGATCGACAAGGGAGCTTAGACCCAAGAATGCCATTAAAGTTAACATCACGTGCATGGACTGCATCTGGACGGCAGGAATTCTTCCCACCAAAGGAAAAGCATGTTAAATCACATCAAAAGAAGTTACTTACATATCTTACTGAAGCTCCGGATATTAAAGTACGTCTCAAATCATTATTGGAAAAGATACATATTAAAAAGACTGTGGTGGTATTAACATGCAATCATGGCCAGTCCGAGTTGTTAATGAACTTTGCATGCTCGGCGCATTCACGAGGCTTTGACTTAAAGAATGTACTAGTATTCCCTACTGATTTGGAAACTAAAGAGTTGGCAGAGGGTGTAGGTTTGACTACCTTTTATGAAGAGAAGCTCATGGCGTCAATACCAAAGAAGGCGGCCAATGTATATGGAGATAGTACATTTACTTCAGTAATGTTTGCCAAGGTACTTTGTGTTCAGTTAGTAAATGAACTCGGGTACAATTTACTCTTTCAAGATGCAGATATTGTGTGGTACAAGAATCCATTAGACTACTTCCATGACAAATCAATACCTCAATTCGACTTATACTTTCAAGACGATGGATCCAGACAAGAGAGATATGCACCATACAGTGCCAACAGTGGTTTCTACTTTGTACGGAGCAATAGTCGGACACAACATCTATTCAGACAACTGATATATTCATCCGACTTGATAGATGCATGGAATAGTCATCAACAGGTACTAATAGCACTACTTGGAGAGCATAGCTCAGTGTTTGGCTTAAGTATCAAGATATATGAGAAGGAAACTGAAGAGTTCCCAGGTGGACTGCAGTATCATCGTAAGAAAGATATTATGAAGAAGATTATGAGTGGAGAGTCAAAGGCATACATATTTCATATGAGTTGGACAAACAACAAGGACAACAAGCTCAAATTCTTCCAACAGATGGGTGAATGGTATCTTAATGAACAGTGTATAGGAAAGCAAGTGGAAAATGTAGTTCATGGAAGTTTAGTGACTGATTGTTGTTCGGCAAAGCCTTTGATAACATGTCACTACAAGGATAAACCAAGCAAGATACCGTGTAAAGATTCTCCTAACATTGATGCAAAAGGGAAATCATTCTGGTAAACAACTCTCTGACTTCGTTTCATTGAAACATAAACTAATTTTATCATCCTTAATGCTAAAGTACTACAGACAACTAAGCCGTAATAGCAGCCACATATCCCAAAACAATCAATGGAGCTCACTTTGTTCACTTGAATAACATCTAGTGGTACTACGCTATGTACTCCAACCACAACCCTCCATTCTATCACAATCTTCATCTGGATGGGTTTCATTTCCACCTCTACCCTTCAAACTGAGAATGAACGCTCTTGAAAATCCAACGTCCAGGGCAGTCTGAAAGAGGATTGCATCTTCAACATCACTTTCAATCGCGACAACCATTGCCAAGTAGACCGACCTAGCAATGGATTCGATTTGGCAACCACCTCTTGAATTTGTCTTCTGTTGCCAAAGTCTTGGTCTACTTTGTGGCACCTTCCATACAAATCCAAGCTTGTTCAATTTCTCAATATGCTCTGTAGTCATTCGACTAGGCTTGTCAGCCATTAACAACTTATATTGTTGCCGTTGGATGGATACCCAATTGCCAAGTGGCTTACCAGTAGGTACAAAACAATGCTTATGTTCATCTTCAAATGCAACAAGTTGATTAAAACTCTGCTGCCAATTGTACTCCTGAAGATTCCAAATAAAGCCAATACTGTTCATAAAATGCAACTTAACAATACGCTCTGCGGTCACAAAACTCTTCTTGCACTTGTAATGACTTCGTTGAGAAACTACCCATCTACCAAGTGCAGGGTTAGCTTTGTACTTTCGAGGTACATTACAATTGTTGTGATCCTTCTTATAGGCAACAAGTTGATTATACCTCTCCTCCCAAGATACTGGTTTCTTCTTCACAATAGTGGATGCACCCTTGGCCCGATCTTTAGCTTTACCCTCATTGAAGGCTGCTGCCTTCACGAGGAGATTAATCTTCTTCATGCCTTGGCTACACTGTTCAGCTGCAAAAGCAAATTTCAGATCTTTGCTCATATTAATATTGACTGATTTTTGCTACCCAACAAAATCTCAGCTCATCTTTAGTGAGAAGTGCAACACAGGTCAACCATACCCTGCTCACAAGAGGGTTAGTCAAGCAAATAGATCTCCAAGTAACAACCAGTAAATCTAGCCTGTCCCAAGAATAGTAAAGGACTATCTCCAAGAACAAACAAGATGACAGGCAGTTGCGAAATGGAGGAAGTTTGCTGTGTGGGTATCCCGTTTGAACAAGAGCACGATGAAACTCATACGTCATCTCCTACACCTGCATTATCCAAGCCATCTCCTGCCTCAATTGATGATAATCTTTACTTTGAAGCACTTACATCATTCAGTGTCGGATTTATGTTGGGTTTCTTTGGATGGGTGGCGAATAATGGCTGGGCAATCATATCTTTCTGCTTACTTGAACCATTAGCTTGGACAACAGCATCGATCCTTCAGCATCTAGCACTTGCTATCACTGGAAGTCTCTGCTCATCGCTTGCCATTTTTACTACTCTAGAATCAATATTTGGATCCATCGAAGACAAGGAAAGGCTTGAACAAGACGATCCCAACGAGGCGGACATTACTTATCAATTAGAAAGGCTTTGTGAAGTCGGATTAGCAGTAGGATACCTTGGCAGTCAAAGACTGCTTCCAAATCTCTTATACAAGCCATTTCATATAGAACTTAATCCTCTTCCTGGTTGGTATTATCCAGTTGTTGTGTGTTTCCTCTTTCTTTGCATGATTAGGACAAAGGTAGAAGATTACGAGAGGGCAGTCAAGCGTGCCGAAGTTGATGATACAGAGTGCTCATTATATGCTCAGATTGTATGATATCTGTTGTGATGCCTAGCTTCCGTTAGAGTAACCGATAAACCCAATAAGTTGTTGTTGTTCTACTATATCACCAAAATGAACTATTTGCTTTAGTGAAAGCCTTGAAGAATGGTTTTCCCACTTCCGTTATACGAGGAGAGTTTGGACATGGTATCTTAGACGGTTTGTCTTTGTAATGGCATGTAATGATAGGCTCAATAGAGCAGCACTCTTTCAGTAGACTACTAGCATCATGGGTCATATCATGAGCGTTTCCTCTGCATGCATCTTTCAAGTACCATTCTCCCATCTGTTGAAAGAATTCCACTTTATCATCTTTATTTTGTGTCCAACTCATGTGGAAGATGTAAGCCTTTGACTCGCCTTTCATTAACTTCTTCATTGCATCCTTCCAGCGGTGGAAATGAACACCGCCAGGAAACTCTTCAAGCTCTTTGGAGAAGATCTTGACACTTAAGCCAAACACTGAACTATGCTCACCAAGCAAGGCAATCATGACTTGTTGATGACTATTCCATGTATCAATCAAGTCAGATGAGTAAATGAATTGTCGAAAGAAGTGCTTTGTCTTATCATTGCTCCGTACGAAGTAAAAACCGCTATTAGCACTGTACGGTGCATATCGTTCAGCTCTACTTCCATCGTCCTGGAAGTACATATCAAACTGTGGCAGAGATTTGTCATGGAAGTAGTCTAATGGATTCTTGTACCACACGACATCTGCATCTTGGAATAGGAGGTCATACCCGAGCTCATTTACTAACTGAACACAAAGTACCTTGGCAAACATGACACTGGTGAACACACTATCACCATATGAAGCAGCTTCTTTCTTCGGTATCGACGCCATTAACTTCTCTTCATAGAATGTTGCCAGCCCCATTCTTTTTGCTAGTTCATCTGTCTCTATATCTGTAGGGAATACCAACAAGTTACTCAGATCAAATCCTCGTGCATGTGCCGAGCATGCAAAGTTCATTAACAATTCAGATTGTCCCTGATTGCAAGTGAGTACAACAACTGTATTCTGTTTACTAATCTTCTTCAGTAACACTCGTAGATTAGCTTTTATACTATCAATCTCAGTCAGATATGTAAGTAGCTTCTGTTGATGTGATTTAATGTGCTTTTCTTTTGGTGGTACAAACTCTTGTTTGCCATTAGCAGTATAACCTTTGGATGTTAGTTTTAATGGCATTGATGGATCAAGCTTTCCTTTATTGTTAGGACTTCTTCTCATCCAACGTTGTATATGATAACTTTGATATTGACCACCAACTAGTGCTAAACATTGCCGTGTATTACCCGGATTATTTGTTAGTACTACATTCATCGTATCACAGTTCTCTGTTGCTTCTTTTGCAGATATATGTGGTAATGTTTGTTGTTTAGGGTCTTTATATTGTGCTGCTCTTGATATAGTCTTATTACTGGGCAGTGATTCCCTCTTATTGTATAGTATTAATGCATCATAACTCTTTGTATTTGGATTTGGAGGTACGCCAAAGTCATATGTCGTCATTAAATCGTCCTTGGAAACTTTGAGAAGACCTTGTGCAAAATGTTGTATCGATTTAGAGAAGAGAGTTGGGGCACCGCGTATATCTCTATCTGTGGACGAGATATGTTCTTTACATAGATCGTCAAGTTGAGAACTAACCATATGTTTGGCAAGTATATCAGCCTTTTGTTGTATATCTCCATCTGAGTATAAGTTGTTGAATATTGGTGCATGAACCACTCTATCTTCTTCTCTAACAGATGAAGTCGTAGTTTGTATACCAATCCATATACCAATGTAAAATGATAGAAATGAAGTACATAATACTATTGATATCCAAGTAATCGTACGGAATAGTGGTGTAGTCGATCTTCTATTAATTGCAACCATACTCTGGTGTGTTTATGTCTGTTTATGTCAATGTTATGTTTTTTAATAATTGAAATATATGCACCGTGCATACTGGGCGAAGTCAGATACTGATGATTATAATAATGATTCAAATGACTTCATTAAAGAGTATATCAACCCTAATCCTTACTAAGAAGATTGTCCAATCTATCTACCCACGCCATGCCGCCATAGTGCAAGAGGTTGCTCTAGGTAGTTAGCTGATTAAAAGTTTCTAAACAAGTTTCTAGCAGCGTGAAACTTTCATAAGTTATTCACACTCTGCATAAATTTATAAATGCTGATACTGATGATTTCTTGAGGCATCAGAGCCGTGTGAAACCCATAAGAGAGTAAATAAATGTCCAAGTATGCATACCATCCACCCAGTCGACCAGCTTCGGCTGATCCATCAGTTAGCAGTAGAGTTGCAACCTTAAATCCAATTTCAAAATGTTTACAAGTTGCTTTGGATGAGTTGCGTGCTGAGGATCAACTTGATAATGATGGTGAATGTATTGAATTGAATGGTATGGGAAACACGCAGTGTATGTCCAGTAAAAAGAGAAAACAATCAATAGATGTAGATGATATTGCAATGAAACAATCATCAGATGAACACAACATACATGATGCATCAGAAATAAACAACAACAATATTATTCGAATAGATGAAACAATATCCAAATCTATACTAGATTCATACAGTAATGCAGTAGCAACAACAAAGTTTGATGATCAAGAGAAACAAACATTTCCAGTCTCATATGCTCCACTACCACATGATGATACCAACTCAACTAATAAAACCAATAAAAGTAGTTGTCAGCAAGCACCTGCAGCAATGTTACAAGGTGAAATTGATCATTACAATCGTGTTGGTAGTAATTGGCGTATAGTTGTTAAGAATGCTACATTGAAGCCACGTTCAGTTACAAAGATTGGTAATGGATTGGAAGGTCGGAGGAGATATAGAAGTAGGACTGTATTAGATTGGGACGATGATGACGATAAAGTAGATGGTGCATCATGTAAGAAGAAGAGGTCATTAGATTCGTCTGTAGACGGTGACGCCAAGAGAACAGGTGATACTACAGCACAAGGCGATGTACATAGATTTGAGGGTACAGTACAGATATTGGCATATGATGATAAAGTATAGTGAATTAGATTCATATACGAGGGAGTCATGATGAAATAGACTTCTTATCTATTATCCATAGCCATTCTACAAACCAAACTGCTTCACTACACAATCACTACCACCACTATAAATAACATTCTCACCAAAGCTTAAACATAATACCTTCTCACCCCTCTTACTAACAGCCTTGACAGTATGCAGTGGCAATGAACTACGTATATCCCATACCTTCAATGTACCATCATGTGACGTCGAGCCTAAAATGTATGGATCAACATTCGACCAACATACATTTGATACCCATCCTTTATGTGATGTACGTAAACTCTTATCCATACCTCCACCATTACTACTCATTGCACTACTACCACTACCATCGGTACGCATATCCCATAATCTAACAGTATTATCAGAATTACTCGTCGCGACAACGTTAGAGTTGCAACATCGACTTATCGATGTAATGACACGACTACCATTTAATGTTAATATATTATCCATACGATTAATATCATATAGTTTTAAACTATGATCCCATGATCCTGTTATAATTGTTGATGGAGATGATGAGTTATGGGTGAATGATATACCAGATATGTTAGTGGAGTGTGCCTTGATTGATTGGAGGGGTTTAACTTCATGAATGTTTGTATTGGATGATGATGTGACTTTACTTCCTTTGACACCCTTTTGTTTCTTTGAAGTATTCTCCTCGTCACTATCATTACTGTTATCAACTACTTCTGATAAAGTTGGTATAGACCAAATTGCCAATCCACCATCCCAATCGCCACTTGCCATGATAATCTTATCATTTCCTCCCTCTCCACTACCACTGCTGTTGTTGCTTAGTGCAACACTACCAATTGAATTAGTATGTCCACCAGTATAAACTGCATGTAAATCCAATGTACTTGATGATGTTGGATTGTACAAGTGTGTAATTAAAGTTTGATCCATACTCCCGGTAGCTACTAATGTTTGGTTATTACCAAGGAAGGGTGATGTCGATAGACATTTGATAGGTGCAGTATGTGCCATGACATTACAAATTTGCTGCAATGAGCTGCCAGATTTTGATTGGAATGATCGGATGCTGCCATCTGCTCCTCCCGTAAACAACACTCCCTTATTACCTCCCTCACTATTACCTCCACTAACCCCACCTGAGTGATTGTAATCCATAACATTAATCCAATCAGGCAATACATCACTCTCCCCATCCTTCTTTGGTGGTAATCGTGCTGGAAAATATTCCAATTCAATAGAATGTTCAGTACTTAGTCCTTCCTTCCGTATTGCTGCTTCTAATGATAATCGTAATAACTTTGAATTTAAGAGGAAGTCAAATGGTATTGCTGGTAGTTGATCTTCTTCATTCTCTTCATCATCACTGTCGTTGTTGGTAGTATCGACGTCGTCGGAAATGACCTTGCGATCTAACAAATGATTAACAATAGCCGATAAGCCACGTTTACGTATTGATGATGGTACTGCTATTGGTTCCTTTGGTATTTCTAATGATTCACGTTGTGTTGATGATGAGATTGATGGTGAGAGTATGAAGGATATACGTATCTTACTCTCTTCTGGTTGTTCTTCTCCTGAAGAGGAGGATTGATCTGACATCTTTGCAGTATGTGTTGTTATCTACTTCAATATAGTAGCGGGCAAATAGCGAGGTATTAAAGCTTAGAGTAGAGTCAACAATCAAAGCATCATTATTAGTTGTCGTCCGCCATTTCAAATCAGAAATGGTTGGCTGTGAGCAAATTATGAGAGTTGTCAGGATACCATAAGCAAAAGATCTTCAATCAGTAATTCAGATCTCTCAAATCGCAAAGTCAGTCAACCATGAAGCGGCCTACTACCAATGCCCTATGGAGGCAACCGCTCTTTATAGTAATACTAACTGCCTTGTTACTTATCAATGTTTCATGTGGTAGAATATCAGTACAAGCAAAGATACCACAGTCAATAATCTCATCAAATAAACAATCATCATTGCAAAAAATAAATTATGATGGTGTATCATCAAGCAGGAGTGTTGGTAGAGGATTGGCACACATACCATCCTTTCTACAAAAACAAAAGCGTATCCCTACAACAATATCAACTACAAAGAAAGCAAGGGCTTTACAGCAAGATATTGATATTGAATGGTCATTAGCCACTGGACAAATCTTAAGTGTCCGTGGTGGTGATAGCAGCACATCAGACTCCTCAGACTCTGAAGATGAATATGATGTAGAGTACGACAATAGCGATGAGGAGTATGATGAATATGACACTGACAGTGACGAAGAATATGATTCAGATGATGAAGAAGAAGACGAAGAAGAAGATGGTGTAGTATCATCAATTAAATCAACATCACTCAAATCATCCATCAAATCTAAATCACAAAAGTCAGATGATATAAAAATTGATTATGATGATATGTTACAACCACCAGCAATGCAACAAATGATGATAACAGTGGGTGTTATGTTATTATCAAATAAAATTGATATATTAAATGTCAAGGCGGTACGTATAGCACGATATGCATTCGTAAGTTATTTAGTCGTTACACAATTCTTTTTGGGATATGTATATTTACGTGTTAAATCAATAAATGATCGGACTAGCATTACAATTAGTAATCCGTTAGCTGGATTAGTCAATGGTGCAGGTGGTGCTGGAAGTGGTGGAAGTACCAACTTTATGGTAAAGGCAATAACAAATCAAGTATTATCAACAACAACTACAATATTCGAATATGATATAAAACAAGTAAAGAAAATGAATGGATCATTATTATTTCCAATGATAATGTTATACTTTTTACATTTTAGAATGAAGCAAGTACAGCCGTTGTTGATGCAGACTTGTACGGGTGTTATGAATTTAGTTTATAGTCCGTTATTTCAAGTTTATGTGTTTGGTATGAATTTAGAGAGGCCATTTAAGCCACCGACTAATCCAATGATGGAGGCTATGCAAAAGCAGCAGGAGGAATTGCAGAAAGCTCAACAGGGAGAAGAAGCAGTGGAGGGTGATAGTGGGGAAGAGGATGGAGAAGTGGTAGATGACAGCGGGGAAGAGAGCGAAGATGAGGAAGGGGAGGACGAAGAGAGTGATGATGAAGAAGAGTATGACTCGGACGATGAATAAACTTAATGCAACGGAGTCAGTTTCATTGAATCACTTTATTCTATTTACTTGTTCTCCATTCTCATATTCAGTCTATACTAAATCTCATACCATCTTCATCATATGTCTGTATTGTAATTCATCATACTCTGTAA
>Ga0214480_100673_pt1 | contig 16846 bp, 10 predicted proteins | sample M1_20Mar14CPVII9_3_FD_165042 | JGI IMG/M metagenome (GOLD analysis project Ga0214480, IMG submission 165042) | Marine eukaryotic communities from Monterey Bay, California, United States - M1_20Mar14CPVII9sort6BwellE17 | ecosystem: Environmental > Aquatic > Marine > Unclassified | place: USA... | reverse complement strand
GCCTCGACGCCGAGACTATCGCCGACTGCCTTCCATGTAGTTGTAATGGCTTCCTTACGTTTGTTGAACAGGGCTGTTTCCTTTGCTTTATCAACAATTGCTTCTGCCTTTTCTTTTGTTATATCGGCAATATCAGCATCAGAAAGCTCTCCTTTACCATTAACAGCATCGGTAGTGTGAAATTCAACACAAGCCACACCAGTATCTGAACTAATCTCATAATTCTTTACAGGTAAACCGCATAGATATCCACACAAGAAATGACCAGCCTCATGTCTACATATACGTTCACGTTGTTGTTCGGCATCTTCACCATCACCTCGAGAAAAGACAATACCACTAGCAATGATGCCTGGCGCTAACGATCCAATACCGATGAAGAGAATAGGGATCAAAGCAAATAGATATGTGAATGTAGCTCCGACGTTCTCAGGGAGTAAAGCCAGGGACGCAATACCAAGTCCTGTTGATCCAAGTACCACTTGAACTGTAAGATCTTTAAAGTCATCTAAGGATACATCCTTGTCACCATCGATACCTAGAGAGGGTCCATTAACTTTACCTCCGGTACGACTTTCAAGAGTCTGTAGAGTTACCGGGAAGGGAACTAACTTTGACATTGATGCATCGGAAGTAGATCCACGACGTACAGCACTATTCCACAATGTAAAGTCGCCCGAATCTACCAACTCATTCAATTTCTGAGTTTGAGAAGAAGCATCTCCCGTACCAAAGTTCATAGAGTTGGCAATGTTTTCAACTTCACTAACGCTTAGATTTTTTGGTTGGACTGTATCAGGTGAAGTTATATCACCTTTTGCATCTACTTCTTTACCCATTGCTTTTGATAATTCTTGATATTCCTCACGGGCCTTTGCGGCAGCTGCTCGTAGTTTCTCAACCTCGGTCATTTCAGTTTCAGTTGATGACATTGACAGTTGTGTTGATAATATGGATCGATGATTGTTGGATAGTGATGATGATACTACATTGTGTGATTTTGGTATGTTGAATCCATTGCAGGATAATGCAAGCATAGAGAGAAGAGTTGTAGTGGTGACGATAGATTTAGACATGATATAAATATATGTTTTTATGTTACGATGTAAGTAATCTGAGTGTATATATGATGAAAGATTGAAAATTATGAGGATAGAGGAACTGATCGATATCCTTTGATGACACTGTGTGCGCGCTGACTATCGAGCAATGACACGCCGTAGTATGATTGTCGATGAGCAAGCAAATGAGGTGGCTGGTTATGTGGCGAACCAACGCTCTGTATACTCGCCAAAAGTAGAACGATAATATTATATCTTCCAAGTCTTGAATGATGGCAGTGGTTTACTTCTTGAAGTAGAGTCGACGCATACGAGTTAGAGACATCTTGACCCTTCTTGGACTTGATCATAGCGTTTGAACTACTCCTCCTCTCGCCTTCTCCTCCTCATAAATATTGTAGTAGCATTGCAATAACAGCTTCCAAAACGAGAGCATATAATAGGCACATTTCATTGCAATACACCCAAGACAAGATAGACACAACACTTATAACCATGGAAGATCTACTAAAATCCTGTGATGGTGAGTAGTGATATGTATATGTACATAATGGGCTTGTCTATGATTATGTTCATTACTTACCACATACATGTTTTTCATATCATATCATATCTATCATACAGCTACCGAGCTATCATCGGCCTTCGACAAACTTGGTGTATCCACAGTCGAAGACATGTCAAAGCAAGAAGTCGATAAATTGGTTGCTGATATTGACGATATAACAAAAGAAAAGGCAGAAGCAATTGTTGATAAAGCAAAGGAAACAGCCCTGTTCAACAAACGTAAGGAAGCCATTACAACTACATGGAAGGCAGTCGGCGATAGTCTCGGCGTCGAGGCTACCAAGTTATTCTACAAACGATTATTCGAACAATATCCTGATGTAGTACCATTATTTGGCGGTGCTGATATGGATAAACAGGCTGATAAGTTACTACAGACAATCTCAGTGGCTGTTGATTATCTTACGAAGATTGATGAATTGGTACCGATTCTTCAGAATCTAGGGAAACGACATGCAATTGAATGGGAAGTCAAGAAGGAACATTATGATGCAGTAGGTGAATGTTTAATCTGGACGTTAAAGACCGGTCTTGGTGATGCCTTTACTGATGAGGTTGGTAAGTACAAGATGTGAAGCTCTTTTCTATTTCATTCATACAAAATACCATGTTCTTATATACACATATCACTCTATCAGCTGACGCTTGGACATGGGTATATGGTGTAATTGCTACCACAATGTCAGATGCAGGTGACCAGTACATGAAGGATATAGCAACTAAGATCACTGATGTTAAGGCATCCTTGACAACTGAAAGCAAGTCAGCTGCAGCTCAGGAGGTTAGTGAATAAATAAGTAGTGACAAATGTGAAAGCGGGCAAGATAGAGGTTACATGTATCCTAGGAAGTCATATTAATCCTTATCTTGACGAGAGGATACAGATTTTGTGTGTAGGTATGTAATAATTAGTAGATTTTGAACATAGTAAAAGGGCAATCTAATTAATTTATTGTACAAGAAAACACATAACATAAGCCCACATATTAGATTTTGATCTGTTCCAAAGGTTCGGGAAACCCATCTTGATTTGCAGCTGCTTCACCTTCATACCCTTGTGCTTCAATTGCCATTTGATCTTGCACTTCTTCCATCGCATTTTGATCAATCCCAGGATGATGGACGATACCGGGCTCGTCGGCCAAGCTACCACTTCTCTTCACACCACTGTCACCATCCAAATGCCAATGAAACTTCTTGGCACTTTCACGAAGCCAACCATGACTTGCCTTGAAGTTTTTCAGAGCAATTACCTCGTCTGTGCTTAGCATATCAGCACTGTTCACGTCCTCATCCTGATCTCCATCACCAGTCTTCCCCTGACTAGCCGACACGGCAGCATTATGCTTCTCCAACAAACTGTCCTTCACGGCAATGGCATGTGATTGTAGCGTATCATAGGTTAAGACAGTCTTTTGATCCAAAGGTAGATTCTCATTCTCGAGATAGATACCATTCAACGCCATTCTGATCATCTGATACTTATCCGACGAGACACGCTTACTTGTTGCATGTCCTGAATTGGCAGCAGCAAGTTGTTGTAACCTTCCCGACCTGTGCATCTGTTTCCATCGATGTAATGATGATTTAGATGTTGAATACTTGGTACAGATCTCTTCGACTGTCATGGCTTTTTTCTTCTCCGACTTTTTCTCAATATTGGTATTTTCAAGTTCATTTAGAATGGCTAGCTTTTCCTGTGCAGTGAATTCCGTCCGTTTCTTCTTCGCCTTTGTTTGATCATCAGAGGTGTGTTGTTCAATGTACGAGGTAGTGTTCTTCTTGGCCTTGGCACTCCACTTTGGTGCACTCGCCGCAGATAAATAACCAAGTTCATTACCCATCACGCAACCCCAAGATTTGCTTCCCTTGAATGAGTTTAATCCGGAAATTTCCTCTTTGGATAACAAATTAGGCGTCTTCAACAAATCAGCCTTAATTTCATGAGCCTTAACTCGGATCAAACCGGATGTGATGGCTAATTGTTCTTCTTCCGGTTTGTTCATATTATCCTTACAGAATTCTTGTAATCCCAATTTAATACGAGATAACTTATCTGTGGTATCACGTTTACGCTTCTTACTGTCTGTGGTACTGGTGGTAGAACTACTATCACGTTTACCAGATCCTTTTCCCTCCTTTACCAAAGCTTTTAAGGACTGTAACATTGCGGGTCTAGTCCAACGATGGACGGATGATCTGCTAGCACCATGCTTATCAAGTAATTCTTGAACTGAGGTATTGTCCCCGCGTGCATCAAGCTCGCCTATGATTTTGAGTTTTTCTATATTTATGTAGGTATACACATGATGTGAGCAAAATAAATAAATATAACATGAAAATATACACCATGGTACACATGCGCATCACAAACTCCCTAAATTAACTCACCTTCAGCAGTAAATTCCTTATGCTTACGCTGCTTCTTTCCACCACCTCCACTAACGTCCATACCTTCTTCATCTCCTTCGGTTTTGAAATTCCCAACATTATCTTCACCTTGTAATTCAGGGTTAACAACCGGTGACAGGGGTGGTATACCATAATCCTCAGTATCATTAGCCTGTGCTGTATCAATATCCATATAATCAGGAGCAGAGGCTACATTATTATTATTAGTATCGTCTTGATTGATATCAACATTTAATTTGGGGATTTTTGAAGGGGGCTGATCTTGCTCAACTGCAGCCGCCGCAGCGATTAAATCGCTAGCACCATTATCGTTAATATCCATAGTATTATGCTGGAAGTTTGTTGAATTTGTTAGGCTATTGAGTTGCATGCACCACAGGCTTGGGAGTCTTACTAACTATTTGAGTTGATTTTGATAGATTTGTTAGTTGAGTATTACTATTTTTTTACCCGCGGGCAAAATTTTCCCTTGGTCATTTTATTTTCTCGTAATTTTGTCATACTAAATAGGTGGTTTAACAGTTTATATATTGAAAGAAAATAGTGGTATTGTTGGCGGCGGTGAGTTAGCGGTAGTACGTGGTGCATAGCGTTACCACAATGTTAGTTCAAGACCTCATTTTGTCAACTTTTTTTTTATTTTTTCTAAGTTGGAGCGATTTTTTATTAGGGCTAATCAAATTACATGTGTATCACTTTTCGTTTTTTCCCAAACGTATAAGCGAGTGGTTGGGTTCCGCTACGTCAAAAAGGGTGTTCCCCAACAGAACGGCGCTGGGGTCCCCTCTGGGGACTACGCCGTGATGGTGGGGAACACCCTTTTTGACGTGGCTGTAGGCCTCACCAGCGCGTGCCTACCGAGACCCACAACCCCGCTCCAATAGAAGTGCTTACCCCATTACGTACCAATAAGCCTTAAAATAACGTAATAACATGTGTTAAATTTGCTTAGTACTAATTTTTAGAGGGCAAAATTTCCCCTCAGAACACTTTGGAACACTGTGGAAGAGAGGGAAAATTTTGCCCGCGGGTAAAAAAAATGGCACACGTTAGTTGAATACTTAGGGAGTCTTTACTGTAAAGTGCAAATGGGACAATGATCAATGTAGAGAGTATGTAAAATTGGTGTTACCATACCTACTTTGATTTGATTGCTGTCTGTCAAAAGAACCATATATACCCTGAGCTGTTATATTCATTTATTAATCTATCATATATATCATGGCTGATCGGCGGCGTATTATAGATGACTCAGACAGCTCCGACTCTGAGGTCATGATTGTTGATAATGTCGATAACAATAACAATAATAATGTTGGAAAGGATAAAGCAAACTCTACTACTACTCGTACTGCTGCTCCTCAACAACAGCAACAACAACAAGCAATACATCCTCAGTTACAACAAAAGATATACACAGAAGCAGGAGTACAACCATCAAACTACTGGTTGGAAAAGTGCCTTTCACATCTCAGAAATGTTTCTAATGATTCAATATTAGGTTCAAGTAATAGAGAAGAGGAATCATTATGGACACAGATATTACATGCTGATTTACGTGATGTTATTCGAGATCCTCATGGTAATTCTTCTAGCGATGGGGGTGGTGGAGAAGAAAGTGCATCAGTTCAATTACGCAATGCTATTAATCAATCAAAGACCAATGCTAGTAATAATAGTGCAAATGCTCAACAAAATAACGCATACAATAGTTCACCAGATAGTACGCAGCAGCATGTTAGTAGTAAGGTTACATTACCATCGTCATTTCATCTATTGATTCAAATGGAAGAAGTTTGCGATGTGACCATGAACTCTGAGCAGCAATTAGCGGCAATGGGTGGAGGAAGTAGTAGTGGTGCACCTCAAAACAATAATGGTAGTAGACAGCCATACAATAATCAAGGACAACGGAATCAAAAGTATAGAATGCTCAAAATGGTATTTTCAGATGGATATTATCCAAATGGTAAACCATATCCACCATCTTCCTCAACTTCCTCAAACTCCCAACAACAAAATCAAATATTACTATCAATGGAAACATCACCAATCCAAAACTTATCAGTATCATCACCACCCGGACTCAAACTATTACTACATGGACCAATTGATGTTACATTTGGTATATTACAATTAAATAATGGTAATTGTACAGTAATTGGTGGATATATTGATAGTTGGAAGGAGATTTGGATACAGGCTCGTGAGAGGGCACAAAAGTCACGTGGACTAGGCGTGGATCCTACGATTAAGGCATTGATTGGTACTGAAGGTATTATTGATGGAGAGGAGGAAGAAGTCGATGAAGGTGAGGGTGAAAGTGGTGATGTTACTGCTCCTTCACAACCGCCTCATCAACCCTCCCGTGATTCGGCCGATGATGATGGATTAGGACCCTTTCAGCCTTGGAATAATAACATCCACGGTAACATGTATCAACAACCTCAGCAAAGAGGAAACAATATGTCACCTCCCTATCAGAATGCAGCTGCTGCTGCTCAACAACAATCCAACATGAATATGAACAATAACCCAGCTGCATTACAGAATAGGAATCAGCAAGGTCAATCCTCATCTACTGTAAACGCTGCATCGTCATCACGAAACAACAACACTGGAAACTTGCGTCAACAAACACTAGATTCATATCCCAAGAAGCCACGTCCTGAAACAACGCGACTATTACCCAGCAATAACAATGGGGCAAGTAGACCTGCTGTGCAGCAGCAGATTGGAGGTGGTGGTGGCAATCCCTATCAACGAGCAAACAACAACAATGGAGGTAGGAATGCACAGTCTAACAATAGCAATAACAACAATTTGGCACCAGTGTTTCAACAACGACCACAGCAACCGCAGAGACAGCAACAGCAACAGAGACCGCCACCTCCCGTCGCTGCTGCAGTGCAGAATAATTCAAATGTCATACCCATTGATGATGATTCTCCGCCCAAAGCCAATCCATATGCATCTTTGCGTCCACCAGTAGCATCCAACAACAACACTTCACAGCAACAAGCATCCTCGTCTTCGTCCACTTCATTCAATTCCAACCCATCCTTCTCTGAACTGAGAGAACTACTTCAATCACTTCGTTCTAATCGAGCACTATACGATCAATACTACGGCAAGGTGATCACAGTCCCGTGTAAGATATCCGATAGTAGCGAGCAGGAAGATAAACATTTCAATATTGTCAAGTCAAACAGTTATGGAAGTCCTCAAAAGACAAAGAAGAAGAGTAAAAAGGATAAAAAGTATGAATTCCTTTTGGTCGGTAAGTTTTTCGGACCAAAGAAATCCGACGGAGAGGTGGCTTGTCGTGTTGCCACTTCAGTTATCGAGACATACTTTGGTAAACATACTGCCGGTGAAATACGTAAGATTAGTCGTGAGGATAAGGAGAGGGCGAATCGATTAGTAAATCAAAGTTCTAGTCAATTTGTTCATGATTTTAGTTCACTGGGTCAATATCAAATGAAGTTAATGCTAACTGCTGATGAATTCTATGCCAAGTTGGCACAAGTTCCGAGAGATAGTACTAGTTGGATGGTTGATATTGGTAATCCATTTTTGTTAGTTTTGAAGAAGGTTTGAGCAAGGAGCAGAGTTAGAACCTTAGGAGTAGTCCTAGTTATAAAATATATTATGAGAAGGTTGGAATGATTGTGCTACCTTTTCTTTTCCTACACTACTATTCTACTCTATGTTTATTCCTATCTATCTCTTGGCCTCCTCTAATGACATAGCTTGGGCTTGTCTTAGTATGTCGTCGAGAGCGTCCCAGCTCTGCTCATGAGTCTCAGGAGTTGGTGGAGCGGGGGTAAATGAAGTGTTATGCCGTGAAGACTTCTCCTCTTTCTCCTTTCTCTTTGCCCTTCTCTGTTTATTCTTTTCACTTATTGCAAATATATCTTCTTCTGATGTACTATTATTAGACTTCTTCTTCCGTGCTAGCTTCTCTTCTAATGAGCTAGAGCCAACTGATGCACTCCCGACGGATGATGCACTCTTTCCCAACTTCTTTCTATTTGCAACTTTCTCATCTAATGATATTGACCCGTCAACGGATGTCACCGTTTCATTATCTAACACCGATGATCTCCGTCTAGCATCCAGTTTGGCCTGGAGTTTATCAGATGCACTGCAATTGCTCAGCATTGAACTTCTGCGTCTCTTTTCTTCAATCTTTGCTTCCAGTTTAGTATCGAGTTTCTCCTTTCTAATATCTCGACTATTTGCACTGTTCATGGATGTGAATGATGACATTAGATTCTTATCACTTTTCTCATCAGTTAGTGATGACTTGTGTTCATTCAGTTTTGCATCTAATGCCTCTCTTCTACTTGACCGTCTTCTACTAGACCTCTTCTTTGCAGTATGATCTTGTTCTACTTCTGCTATTTCCTGAGTGGTACTACTACGCCGAGAGGTAGTATTCATCTCCTTCCGAAGTGCCTGTGCAGCTTTATCTTGTTCCTCTTGCGCTGCAAGCTTGGCATTTATCTTCTTTTGATAATCATCTGCGCTTAATGTATGCTGCTCTGATGCCCTACATTGTGTACTTCTAATACTACCACTACTTTGCCTGGTATTTCCAGATCTATCACTATCATCTATCACACTGACAGTATTGGCAGACAATGCAGATTTCCTCCTCAATCTCTTCTCAAATGCATCATCACCACTGGATCTAACAACACCGGGGCGGCTACTACTACCTCCACTATTGCCGTCCAATTTCTTTCTAAGCTTCTCTTCATAACTATCCCCTCCACCACCAGAACTCACGTGTGTAACTCCTGGCCTAGACATTGGGGCTACACCAACTTCTTATTATAATTGCAACTCCTCCTCGAAGTGACTATCTCCGTGTTTCAATTTCAATGTTTTTCCTTTCGTGTTGTTGATATCTTTTGCATTTATTATATCGCCTACTCAGCCTCTAAATTATAAGTAGGCTGGTTGTTGATGAATATAAAGAAGTAATAGATTCTCCGACAGCACTATATCTCCAGCAACTCTATCAACAACAATACTTTATAACTCCTCATCACTCGCTGTCAACTTTCTTCTTCTTCAAAAAAAAAATGCATTGAAGGATACCGGTGAGGGTGCGCGAGTGAAATTGATGGCTTTCTTCCACTCGAGGGTTAAGTACACCTCTTGCAGTTCTCTCATTGCCTGTAAATCTAAGTAGTTATTCAATGGTATACATAAAGTCTGAAGTCGAATACTCAATAGTCTACTAAATATTTACATTTTGTGCAGAAGACCTGTATGTGTTTGTTTCAATAAGCCAACTGGGGACGAGCTTTTGGATTTACGAACTGATTTCGTTACTGGGACTATCACCAGTTATTGTATAATATCCCAATATGCACAATTTCCCCCGATACTCCTCTTCCCGCTGTTGTAGGTAATAACCAGCCTCCTTAAGAGGATACTGTGCCGCCACCGGTATAATGTTCAGAATCGTTTTGTAATAAAGATGATAGTACATCCTCATCCTCGCTATCTTCTGTTGCAACAATGTTACTCAGTCTGTTGTTTGAACCACGAGACGTCATTATTGGGGTCGTTACTTCATCATCCTCATTAATTTGGGGAGATTGTATTGTCCGCGGCGGAAAGGTTGTCTCCTCGACTTTTTCTTCCCCCTCATCAGCTGATCTTCTAGAATTACTAGAGTGATTTGTCCTTTGGGGATTATACGAACTGTGTATTGTGTCCAAGTTTATATCATGGTCCTCCACTGATGATATTACTGATGGTGCATTTGCAGTTGTCGAGGTATTATTATTTTCCAAACCCTGCTGCTGCTGTTGATGTTGTTGTGGTACCTCCACCACCGGTCGTACACTATTCCTTCGACTTGGTAATATACTCTCACAGGGTGTACCAACCTTATATAAATCCCTTGAACTAACACTTTCACCTCTTCGTAAACTATCCTCTAATCTCTTGGCCTTATCAATTGCAATCCTATGCGCATTATCCCATAACTCTTCCTCCAACTTATCATATGACGTGGATGGTTTTAATATCTTTTTCATCTTTCGTTTAGCACCCTCAACTCTTTCCTCTGTCTTTTGCATTGGTAAATTAACAACCGTCTGTTGTCGTTTACTTTTCTCCTTTTGGATTGATCGGACTGCCGCTACCATTTCTCGACGTGATACATCAGCATGTTCTTTTAATAATCTTTCACGTACAACTTTGGGAACTAAAAATTCGGAACTTTGCCGTGGCGAACCCTTGCCTTCTTCATAATCATCAATTGATATTGTGGTGGCCTCGGGTACATATCTCCAACCTAGACTTAATGGCGGACCGCAAGTTACAGATGGATTATCACCCATGATACGTTCATACTCACGGATATTAACTTGGGCAAATGATACATTCCGTTTTATCCTTGGATTGGGTGCGCCATCACTACTTCTCCGTCCTCTGTGTAATGATTCGTGTAATGTCCTCGAGGTCATACTACTGCGAAGTGGAGGTCTATAGAGATTGGGTTGTGATGACGCCCTTGTATGAATCATAACGGTTGGTGCCGAGTTGGTAATAGATGCATCGCTATTATTTGTTGGTGATGGCAATCTAATATATTTATTGGTATTGGTATCAGAGTATTTGATTAATAAATTTAGACATAAGATTATGTAAACACAAAAAAAGACATATAAAATGGTATGTGAATGTGGTACACATAATTAATAACTCACCGGTTTCTTGTTGCAATTGAAAATCTACCACCCCGTTTGGGCGGAGATGGAGGTTTACTTGCAGGCGTACTATCTTCCTGGTTGGGCATTGTACCATCCTCTTCATCAGGTGGAGTTATTGTTCTCGTGCTGCTATTCCCATCACTTTCGGCAGTGCTCAACAATCCTGGAGTTTGTTCTGTTATTTTGTTGGAAGGTTCTTCCCGTGGAGACATATTTTCATATACCTACAATAAGCTAATCAATAACCACAACATGTCCCTCCTGCCTGCCTACATAGTATGTACAAACTGAGATGGCAAAGTTCTGCTTTCACTTACGTTCCTTTTTATGTCCGAGTGACATCTATTGGTTCCAAACTTTGGCTAAATAGCTGATTACTATATATACAGCTTCTATCTAATTACTTCGAGCCGAAAATGTTTAACAAAGATAAGGTATCCTGAGTTATGTCCTTGGTTCATCGTCATCATCTTCTTTTTATTTTTGTTTATCAGCCTACAATTACAATTACAATCGCCTTTACCGTTCACCTTTTATGCTTTACTTTGCACAGCAGACCCCATGTCTTCCCACGAATACGTTCATTGGCTTCAAATGTATCCCGGGCACGCTGTAAATCATTCTTTATACCAGCCTGTTCTCTTGCATGCAACCTTTTCAGGCGTTCACTCTTCTGGCAGCCTTCTTGCACTTCTTCATTCTGAGACATGATCAATGCATCATACTTATGTTGAATTATGTTTACCTGCTGTTCAAGTTTAACTTTCAACTGATAAGATCTGTCATATTGTGATTGGACTTTCTCTAGAATGGGGCGCAAAATAGACTTCTTCACAGTTTGACTCTGACTTTGAAGTCTCATATGGAAAAAAGGAAGATTCACTTTCTTTATCAAAGCGAGAGTCTCCTTGAATGATTTTCCAACTATACTAATCCCATTCACGGCTGTTATAACATCTCGATATTTTTTGACAAGAGTGAAGATCTCAGCTGAACCCTTTGACCCGTCGGGAAACCTTCGATATCCCAAAAATAATGTACGAGTTAACTCATTCCCCGTTTCTCCAATGTTCAGTAATAACAATTCTTCATTCGTCAAATTCAAGAGAGATATTTCTCCAACGTTGATTAGCAACCCCTGATTCGTCCTAGGAAGAATTGTATCATATTCGCCATGTTTCCTTGGTGGTAGCAAGGCTTGATGAAAGCTCTGACCACACACTACCTCCTCGTTAGATACAGTTGAAACCATATCTCTAAGGCACATCTTTACTTCTTCTGGCTGATGACGACCCACGAATAGAGAAGGTAGGTCCCAATAAGACCGAAGAGCATCAAACATAAAAGATGTAGCATTTGGGAGTACATAAATATCTCCATCCTCTTCAACTTCATCAGTTGGGACACTTTGCAACCATGCCAGTACCATTGGCATTAGTTCCAAGGGCACATCAATGAAGGATGCTCCGTTTGGCTTTATGGAGATAAATTTCTTCTCGTGCTTTGTACATTGCAGACCCTCAATCTCTTCAGTCACCCCACGGACTGTACAGGTATGGTTGGAATCAATCACAGCATTCATATCTTCATTATTGCAGATTGCTTTGGTAAATGCATTCTCTGACACTTTGGAGAAGTCGTTTCCATGAAGCGAAAGAGTCTTGAGGTTTGTATTTGTTCCCAGTGACGCTGCAAGTTTCTCGCTATCATAATCACCTAGAAAATTCGACTTTAACTCCAGTAGTTCAAGTGGAGGATTAGATCCCAAACAATCATTAGTAATAATAATCCCCGACGGCATGTTGTTTAGAAATAACTCTTGTAGATTAGGACATGACGAAAGAAGAGTAGACAAGCAGATGAGATCATCACCTGTATCACTCCTCGACAGATCCAGCTTTCGGAGATGGTTGGGTACATAAATTGCTGATACATCGATTGTACTGTTCATAACAGTCAACTCCGTGAGACATCTCTCATTTACAACCCGTGACAGGCTCGATATACTCCCAGTGCCTAAATTGTTGTCATAAGTTAATGAGTATTCATCTTCTGGGAAAAAGGTAGTCCTCACTTCCATTGCCGTAGTGAACTCATCCATCAGAATCCTTGGAAGTGATATATTTTTCACCTCAAATGCCCCCCAATACTTACTACCAGCCATAGACTGAAAGAGCGCTTTCCACCGAGAGAAAAGCTTAGAATCATAATGAAGAAAGATAGGTAGCTCTGCATCCTCGTCAAGATGATTTGCCGTTGGAAAGAGTTGCATTAGGCACGTTACACCCGGCATAAGCGGGGCACTTTGTACAAGCTCTTTTGTCCATCTTTCCAAACTTTTCTGCAGGTGCATCATGGCATCTACATAGACATCTCCCTCACCAGTAGACACCCAATATGACCTATCAATACTTTCATGATATGATTGAAGAATTGTATTCCAATATTCAGTTGGCGGGAAACTCTCCCTATTTCCAATGGGAACAACATTGACATAGGGAAGAAGCTCAGCAAAAATCTGATGTGATCTAGCTCTCGTGGACCTCCTACTCATATCTGATTTATAACGATAAGTTATTTGTGAAAAGTTTGTTGCAATTATTAGTGCATATGATGCGTATCTCTTGTTTTATACGTAGTAGTGTAGAATTGCCCGAAGTATTATGACAACTCAATATACCTCCGAATTCAAGCTGCTACAATATAGAAGTATATGAAAAGAGTGAATCATCTGGTATAATTTGAACTAATTACACTCAGCACATGTCCAGATAAAAAAAATGATGCACATTGTTACTTACTATTTTGTAGTACTACTTCGCGCCGCGCCCCAATCTCTACAACACCTAATACCGAAGCCTTTCGATTCAATACGATGTGTATTAATCTCGTCTCTGCAGTTTGCAAAAGGACATCGAGATATGATTTATAAACTACAAGTAGCGGCTATTTTATGAGAGTATAAATATAGGTTACTTATTACCTAAACATTAAAATCAGGTAAATATTTCAATTTTAAATAAATTAGGTATAATTTAGACTATGTTTATTTGATACTCCGAGGTTAACTTATCCTAATTAGAATTTTGGTAATCTATATTGCAAGAGAAACTAGCTCTAAAAATTCAAAACTCAAAACCAATAATTCTCTACTGAGGCAGCGGGCATCAGCCGATCAATTAGAAAGAGTATCGATATAATAAAGAGAAGCAGATATAGAGCTTCTTCTCATTCTTCATCATGGTTCTAGGATGGGGACGGCGTAATAACAACGTCGAACCAGCCGTAACTAATACTGAATCAATTTCAGCTAATACTGAACCCGAAACCTCGCAGCATAATGATGATAGCACTACTACTAATAAACTACCAAGCCCTAATACTACTACACAGGAATTATCACCCGATGCTGTGAGTACTACAGTCTCTGGAGATGAGGGTAGTGGATCATCTACACCTGATAATATCGGGGGCGTAAATGAGAGTGGGAGTGCTAATAATTTAGAGGGTGATGGTCAGCAGCAGCCGTCCAATAATAATATTAATACAGGAGGAGAAGGCGCCAGTAATAGTAATACAGAGGCAGCCACTCCACCATTATTCCCATCAATGTCATCCACTAATAATCAGGGTACTACGGGATCATGGCCACCTACAAATAATGAAAAGTCTAAAAACCTAAAACGTGAACGTAGTGTAACTGGCAGCTCAACTAGTGGTAATAATGTAACACGTATAGATGTTTATCCAAATGGTGAATCGACAATAACTACACCAGATGGTACAACTACTAAAACTATGGCTACTATATCCACCACCACGCAACCACCCAATAATAGTAGTAATAATACACAGCAGCAAGGAGGAGGAGCACCAATTTTTCAATTCACTTCTAATACCAATGCAGCTGGAAATAGTGGCGATGGTGGAAATGGAGGGGGAAGTAATGAATTGGTACAACCTCAATCTGGGAGTGGCAATAATACAGGTGGGGGTACTGGATCACAACAAGTTCCATCAACACAAACTGGGGCATTAAACTTTGGTAAAGGATTTGCTCCGGGTGCTGGTGCTCAGGGGATTGCAACACCCCCAGCAGTTAATCCATCAAGTATCGGCGGTGGTAACGGTGGAGATGGGGGAGAATCATCAGTACCTTCAACAGAACAATTAATCAACAAACCTGAAATCCACTGGAAACCACAACAAACAACATCAACATGTGAATTCACTCACACAATAACATCCTATTCACAAAAACGTGATTCAGGTTGTAAAAAAGCTGAATATTCATCCGTAACCACTGACAATCTTGGTAACAAATGGCGTTTGATTATATATGTGAATGGTAATGGCCGTGCATCGAATCATCATTTAAGTTTATTTTTACAGGTGGCTGATGCGGATGAATTACCATTTGGTTGGAATAAGCAGGTTAGTTATGTATTAACATTGGAACATCCTAATAACAATAATAATGGACAAGGACAACAATCAAGTAGTAATTATGCCAAACGTAATCCCGATAAGACATTTAAAATGTGTCCCAAAGCAATCGATTGGGGATGGTCCCAATTTATTACAAGTGATCGTATCCAACAGGATGGATATGTTACGAATGATACATTAACTGTTAGGGCATGTGTTAGTGTGAAAACATCCACAACAAATATTGATCCAGAAGATGCTGAATTATATTTAAAATGTGCAGTAGAGGAGGGTAATGCACAGGCAGTTACCATATGTTTAGATCAGGAAGCATCAGTTAATTGTCAATTTAAGGATGATATGTATTCACCACTACATACGGCATGTTCGGCTAATAATCATAATGATGGTGGATCGAATAATCAACAAAGTTCGAATAATAACAACAACAATAATAACAACAATGGTGATAATCAACATCAACCAATTTCAGAGGAAAGTTTAGAAGTGTTAGACTTGTTATTGGAAAATGGAGCCGATGTTAACGCTATGAATAAATGGAGTGAGACGCCATTATTAATTGCTGCCAATAATGGACATGGCGAGGCAGTGAAGCGATTATTGGCCATGGATGCTGACCCGTCACTCTGCAGCGAGGCCGGCTGGTCGGCATTAACATTCGCAGCACACAAGGGATATGATGATATTTGTGGTATGTTACTAGATGCCGATGCACCCGTGAATTGTCAAGTGAATGAAGATTTAAGCACACCATTACATAAGGCATGTGCGGGTAATAAGGAAGGACATACGAATGCAGTACAGTTATTACTGGAGGGTGATGCTGATGTTCATGCATTGAATAAATGGAGGGAGACGCCATTACTAACTGCTGCGAATCATGGTCATACAGATGCCGTGGATGCATTGCTGCGGTATGGTGGTGATCCATGTAAGTGTACTGATACGGGGTGGAGTCCATTAAGTATTGCAGCGTATAAGGGACATGATGATGTTGTTAAGTTATTACTAGGGTGGGGTGCACCCACGGAGGAGGATGATCCAACATTAAGTGCATTATTACAGGCCGCGACAAAAGGATTACCAGACACTGTCATGTTACTACTACGTCATGGTGCCGATCATACTGTCACCACGAAGAAGGGCGATACGGCCCTTTCCATCCTCGTGGAACAGAATTTGATTGATGCCGCTGTTGAGATGGTAACTGATTATAGTGTTAGTATTCCCCGTTGTTCACGTGATAGGAAGAAGGTCCAACGTGCCCGATTGTTGATTAACTTACGATTAAAACAGATGCAACGTGATGGTACTGGTCCATATGCTAGTGATTCATCTGATTCTTCTGATACGGGAGAGAGTGACGTCGAGCCAGATCAAAGTATTGTTAGTGCTCTTCATGCTGATGTCGGCAGTAGTGCCGGTGTGTCACCCGTAACTTCTGGAGGTGGGAGGAAGAAGAAGAAAAAGAAGAAGGATAAGGGCATTCAAAAGTCTATTGCAAAGCAGGAAGCTGAGGCACGTGCAGCCGAGGAGGCACTATTACTCGAACTCGAGGCGGAAGAGACTGCCAAGACTGTATCGAATGATGGAGGTGGCGGAAGTAGTAAGAATCGAAAG
>Ga0214480_100672_pt1 | contig 16856 bp, 10 predicted proteins | sample M1_20Mar14CPVII9_3_FD_165042 | JGI IMG/M metagenome (GOLD analysis project Ga0214480, IMG submission 165042) | Marine eukaryotic communities from Monterey Bay, California, United States - M1_20Mar14CPVII9sort6BwellE17 | ecosystem: Environmental > Aquatic > Marine > Unclassified | place: USA... | reverse complement strand
TCTCTTTTGCAAACTGTTTAATCTTCTTGGCCATTATATCCTTTTCATTCTCATTGTGCCCACCTAAATCATATGATGACGAGGGCGCAGTTAAGGCCGATGAGAATAGTGCACGTGTTGTGTGTGATAGGTATGAGGCAATATTTGCGAGAGGCGCATCAGGTAAACTTTCCAAGCCCGACGGATTCACTCTTTGACGTACATTTCTAACATTGTTTGTCTCGGCGGATGCAGCGTCGTTGTTAGATGACATTAGAAGATAATGATTGGTATAATGTGAAGTGTCAATTTAATACCTTCTACCTCTCAATATTGAAAGAGTTGCGTCTTGAAATTACCACTATTGGAAAGAGCGCTAAAACTAATCTTAAGAGAGTACTGACGGTATACTGGAGTGCTTTATTGCAACCCAATCGATACTAAACTGAGGCAATAAATTAGATGTATATGGTGCACCGATTGTCATTTTTTTAATGTGCACTTATACCAAAGTTAGGCACAAACCTACCAATATTGACGTACCCTGTAATCGATTTAGTTAGGCAGTTTATTACTGGACTGGATTCTGTGGTACGGATATTGTTTTAGCCCATGGTTTTAGTAAAAGTACCCTCTTAGTAAATAACCAGTATAATTTTGGAGATTATTTGAGTTGTTGTGTGTAAGATTGATTATCGATTAGCCACTGCTTGTCTGGGATCATCATCCATATTAGTTTATTGTTAATGATTGAAAAAATCATTAGTATATCATAAATGCTTAGCCGGTTATCCGGGGAGTTAGTTGAGGAGAGCAATCATCATGAGCACCACTAAAAACAATTCAGCAGAAATTGATGGTGTATGTGATAATATGTTGCATAATATGAGCACCACTGATAATGAAGATGGTAAATCAGTATGTGCAAATTGTGGTAAGGAAGGCAGTGATGTTACTAATATATGTAACAAGTGCAAATCAGTAAAGTATTGCAACGCCGCGTGTAAAAAGAAACATCGACATAAGCATAAGAAAGAGTGTGAGAGACGAGTAGCTGAGTTGCATGATGAGCAACTTTTTAAACAGCCTCCGCCTGAAGAGGATTGTCCAATATGCTTTCTACGATTACCATCACTTCTTCTAGGGCGGGTATATATGGCATGCTGTGGGAAACTTGTATGCAGAGGATGTAATTATGCAGTTTATGAGAGTGAGAGAGAGACGGCTACTTGTAAACTTTGCCCATTCTGCAGAACTCCTCCACCCTCATCTCATGAGGAGACGATCAAAAGATACAAAAAACGAGTTTATGAAGATAATGATGTCTGGGCAATGCACAGTCTGGGATATAGATACAGTAAAGGAGATTACGGCTTACCAATAAATCACACAAAGGCATTGAAATTATGGCAGCAAGCAGCAAAACTCGGTCATACGAATGCATATTATAGTATTGGTTGCGCATATAGAAATGGTAGAGGAGTGGAAAGGGATGCAAAAAAGGCTGAACATTACTGTGAACTAGCTGCTTTGGGAGGGTGCGAGAAGGCGAGGTATAATCTAGGAGCATTTGAGAAACGGGATGGCAATCATCATCGAGCATTGAAACACTTTATGATTGCAGCTGGGGACGGGGATCATAACTCCTTGAAAGCAATTCAAGGATATTACATGAATGGGCATGCAACAAAAGAAGATTATGCCAAAGCACTGCGATCTTATCAAGCATATCTAGATGAGATTAGAAGTGATCAGAGGGATGAAGCTGCCGCTGCCCGAGATGAATACAAATACTATTATTCTGCTTTCTAGACGATTGCTGGACGATTATTGGGCTTATATTGTGTGGATTATTAATCAAGGGTGGAACTATTCAGAATAACTTACCCACATCTTGTGCAACTTTTGCCTGAGATTTCGAATGTGGTATCTCATGGTTAGCCCTAATTGAAAATGGAATAGAAGAAGGGAGATGAAATAGCTCGATAGAACCGTAGTTATTGTTGTACAAAGGTATAGCTAATTTAGTCTCCGTTTAAGTAGCAAATAAGAACTGCTAATAAGAGAATCTGTACATTTGAGTAGAGCTTTCTACCCGAAACTTATCTTGGATTGTAATGATGAAATGGCTATGGCAAATGCTTGAACGGGCGTTAAGGGATGGGCATAGTCTAATGTGAATGCATGCCGTCCTTCAATTCGACCGAATTGCATGACATGTTCTTGATCGTCTCGTTCACATAATTGGAAGTTCTTAACCGATGCTACCTTGACACGTCCACCGAAGTTTAAAACAAAGGCACCGAGTTCTAAGTTCCACCAAGGAGGACGGTTTTGTAGCATCATAAGTCCATGTTCAGCGGCGGCGGCGGCAGTAGCCTCGGCGGCATTATTATTGGGAGCAGCGGCGGCATCTTCTACATTGTCCATACCCTGCTGAATAGTCTTAAACCTATCCAGCATTGTAGATGTGGCAGCTCCGTAACCATCTGATGAGATGATATTCTCTTCTCGGTCGCCACTCCATTGGTCACAAACTTTATCATCTTCTGTCAATTTTGGAATACAAACATCCATGATACGCGGACGATTGCCTAACAAGTTGGCAGTGTATGTAATGGCACCACTCTCTACTTCTCCAAGTGTGTCTGTATTTGACTGATCTATAGCCGATGGATCATCAGAGTTGCCAAGGCTCAATCGTTTGGTTGCATTATTAGATGAACCCCATGACAATCGTCGAATGAGCTTCTTTGAACCTCTTCTGCTAGGTGGCCTGGCCGATTTCTCAGTAGGTTCACTTGGCGTCGCGGTTGAGTTACGGGCACTACCTCGTCGAGACATGGTCATAGATGCACGCTGAGCTAGACGTACCAACCCACTGCCACGTCGACTTCGACGCCGAGCTGTGGTGGTATTGGTGACAGGAGCCGGAGTATCGACAGGATGGACTCGACTGTCACCCTCTGCTAGTGACACATCGAGTTCTGCTAACTCCGGCTCTAATGGTGCAGGAGGCGGTGGTGGTGGAGTACTCGTCTTGTTTGGTGAGAAGATTTGAAACTCCGTGCCAATAAAATTGCTGGAAAGACGTCCAACTTCAATAGCATCCTTGCTTTGAGCGGCCAAGGGAGATACGCCCAATCCAGACGATTCATTCTTGGAGATATTGGTATTGTTTCGGTTAGCACTTATGTAATGGCTGTCAACATCTTTTTGCTGTGGTAGGCTCATGTAGAAGTTGGTAATGCCACGCTTACAGGAATTGCCACCAGGACTATTGGCAGGACTAGAAAGGGCAGAGGGTGTGGCAAAGTCGAATCCACCTACTCCACTCCCTCTTCTATTGCTGCCCAATCCACCTCCACCATTTGAAGTGATATTTCTATTCTTATTAGAACTCTTGCTCTTGGCAACTAACAACACACTATCTTGTCTTGGTGGATGACGACTTGATTGGAATGGGTTATCATTCTTCGTATCTCTGATGAACAGTCGATATTCATAACTTGGGAAGAATCTACCTTTTACGCCCTTGCCCCCCTTTCTATTTCTAACCGTAACACGCTCAATCTCGCATTGTATAGTGCCAATAGCCTTGGGACATGGCGTAGTTAAGAATGTATGAAGCTTAGACATTCTTGGTACGGGAGATTGTTGGTTGTAAAAGTGTATGCCCGCCGTGGAGGGGAACAACTCATCCCAAAAGTCTAGAAGTACTTCTTGGAATTGACTTTGACACCAATTATTTGACTTAAGGAGGGTATTCATGAGTTGTTGATAATGTAAGCACCGAGCGTGCATCTTGGCAACGGCGGCATCGGATGTTGATGTATCTGTTTCATTGTCTGATTTGAGGTTGGCTGATGTGGAGCTATAAACGTCTAAATGTACATCTGCCGCGGGTGATGGGGAAGACGATGTCATTCCACTGTTCCATAAGGACGGAACGGCTGTCACTGATAGACGAGTGCCACCTGCCGCGTTTGGCATTGAATTGCGGCGCTGCCGATCGGCATTTGCCAATGTCCAACTCACGAATGCTCGGACTGCTGCCCTGTAATTACTATCGACCATCCGTGGATTATGCCTCGCTTCACGATTCTCTACCGGCTCGAGCCCAAGGCCTGCTCGGACTCGATCTTCCACCGTTTCTCCAATATCATCATTATCTTCTATGGCGGCAGCAGCTCTATCGAATATCGCGTCGTCAATAGACTGTTCGACGTCACCCCAATTATCATAGGAATGACCTCCATCATCACCACCAATACTACTTCCAGTAGTAACACCATGCCGTCCTTCCCAAGTAGGGTGGAAGAAATCAGCATGCATACTAATTGAACCAGCGGACATTGTTCCACTTTCATCATTGACACTGGCTGAACCAAAGAAATGTTGATCTGCTAAATGACGATGAATATGGAGAGACAATTTAGGTGACACAGGTGACGTATAGTTGGATGGAGAGGTGGGTGTAGAAGGGTTTTTTAGAGTAGTAGTTGTTGGAGATGATGTATTAGCTGCTGTGGATGATGATCCCGAGAAGGAAGAACGTCTTGCATATCGATGTCCCCCACCAGCGGCCTCCTGTTCAAGTCTTTGTCCGGATGCAGCACTTTGCGGTCGGGCAGTAGCTGCCTCTATCCCTTGAGGAGGACGACCAATTCCCTCTTGTACTACTTCCATTTCATCATTATCAGCAGCCTGAGGAGCATCTTGGGGCGGTCCAGCTTGGGGTGCGGCGGCATGCCTCAAGGGCAAAGCATCCTCTCCTCCACCTCCGGCAGTAAATGAAAATCGTCTTCGAGGGAATAAACCAGGTCCCCTTGATGAAGTGTCTACTTCAATCCCCTTTTGTTGTTTCCCTGTGATAATAAGAGGCAATAGGATGTGAGATATTATTAAATCTTTTTCCAAACAATGGATACAAGTAACATGAACAACTTACAAAATATAGCCTTCTCTTCAACATACGTTGAATGATTCAATCTAGAAAATAACGATCCACGATCATTATTACCATTCTCTTCTACATATCGATCTGTATAGAATGCATCCGTATCACCACTACTAATGTTATTATCACCACCCCCAGCTTCACTTCTACTATTAGTTGCCACCCGATGATTATTCCCCACGTCGTTATTATTGGGTGCAACATTCCCATTATTATTACCCAATGCCTCATCAATAATAACATTAATATCATTCTCATTATTCCCCTGTTGTTGTTGTACATTATTATCATTTACATTCCCCTCTATCCTATTCCACGCTGCCAACTCTCCCCCGCCTGCCCCATGCTCATTATTGGTATTATTATTTTCTAATTCTATACCCATACGCCAAACTATCGTATGATACGAATGTCCATGCGGAGTGGGATATATAGGTACACCCTTGGATATGTAGAGTGATGCTAATTCACGTGCATCGGCGTGTTCACCCCTTGCCTGTTCATTATGTGTTTTAATGGGAAGGTGTGGTGAAATGAGCATATCGTATATTGTGAGCATTAATTTCAAAAAAGTAAATGCCAATTACAAACACCCCCCCCCCCCTTCACTCCTGCTAACTCAACACTATCAACAACAACACCACACACCGAAAACAACACCAACACAAAAAAAACAAAAAAAAACACAGTAGCAAACAATATATACGTACCCAAGCATAACCAATCTCCAACATACATAATCCAGCATGACGCCATACCTTACCAAATATATCCTTACCAATATTTTTCCAAATTGAATTTGTTGTACATAATGCAGCCCAATCGGATGGTGTACAGTAACTGGATGTAGTGTGTAGTGCATCTGTTGGTAGGGTGTGTAGTGGTATTGATTTATTTTGACCTTTGTGCGATGATTGGGAGGATAGTTGTTTGTTGGATGACTTTTTGAAGGGGTAGTGGGTTATTGTTGTGGATTTCTTGGTAGGGGATATTTCCTCATCTTGCTTCTTTGCAGTATTAGGTGAGTTATCCGTTACTTCGGACTTTAATAATGTAGGCTTGATATCGAGAGAAGATGATGTAGTACCACAATCCTCTTCCTTCTTTAATGATATTCCATCCTTCTTACTGCCCAACTCCTCAATCTCTCTTGTCAATTTAATTGTATGTTCACTAACTACACCCTCCTTACTACTAACAACCGCTACATCCACTCTATTCTCTCCATCGCTATTATGCTCTCCTTCACTCTTTACAGGAGTAGTAAATAATATATCATTATCATCAACAGAGGAGCTCTCATTTGATTCACTATCGTCATCATCATTAAATGATGAATCATATCTTGCTATTGTTGTTGCCGACACTGCAATGTTAGGGTTCACTTCTGGATATATTGGTGCTGTATTATTATTATATTCGTGTGCTAGGGATTCGTCGTGGGCGCTTGAATCGATCGAAGTGGTGATGGTTGAGGCAGTGTTGTTTGTTGACACGTGATGTGCACCTTCCTCTGTATTATTATTGTCTGTAGCATCCGCTGATGCTGCTGTTATATTAGATGACATATCAGTAGTTGATATTATCAATGACTATATCTCTTTAATGTATGTTGCTATATTGTTTCAGTTGGGTTGTGTATGTTTATGTGAATGTGAGTATGCTGCATTCATACCTACGGGAGTAATTACCTCGACTTCATTAATTTCAATTGCTTTGCTCTCTCTCTCTCTCTCTCTTTGCGCTTGGAGATACAGCTACGAAGAATTAGATTATAAGGTATATGAACTGTTTACAATATATAGTATATTATTTGCAGGTTTGTAGTTGTAGGTGTCATTCCTGCCAACTGTGAACTGTAATAGCATCTATGTTGAAAAAAGTTTTTCCAGCCTAAAGGGCATGCAAAAACAGCCTCACAACCTTCTCAAAGTGACATTGCCCCTAGAAGTTATTACATCCATCTTCCTGCATTGACATCAACCAACCACCAACCATCACAACTAGGATCAACCTGACCACCTTACAACATAGCGCATAGTAGATAAAAGTGAAAACAGACCCTTTATACCTACCTATCATGTCTTGTTTCGTATCTCTCGGTATGCTTTTCTTTTTTTGCGGGGTATCCGACCAGTGCTTCAAGGTCTCTTCCTCCCTATATATTGTGAGACCATTTCATAAATAGCTGCACTTATTCATTTCAGTTAGGGTGTGTCAATTTTTAAATATATCGAGCTTCCCGCTCTGATGCTGATTTGGTCGAGAGAGTGAGTGGAGTATTCCATTTTCGAAGTATTTTTCCATATTTTCGACCAGACAACCAATTTGCCTCTCTATTATGATATCTAATACACATATACACATAGACATTAGTGAATACTTGGGTATGGTTTTTATGTACTCCGGGAGAACATGAGTATTGAAGAGGTGATGAGGTATTTTCGTGATTTCTCTTAATTTTCACGTGAATTTCACATTTTTATCACTCTCTCTTCAAAATTTAATCGAAATCAGTACCTAACAAAACAAGGAAGAATAAAGGGTATAAGAGAACCAATATACTATCATCATAGGGTAAGGATTATGTTGTAAACATAGTGCTGTATAGTGGTATGATTTTAGACTGAGAGATTTAGGCCAACACTTCTTATTTAATTCTACTAATATCACTTTTTTTTTTGCGATGCACCTTGTGTACTTATCTAACTACTTTGCCTTAACAGCAAAGCAGACAATAAAATAATAGTATCACGATACAATGGCAGAGGAAGAAGACGCAAACGAGGCAGCAGCACGTCGTCTCCAGGAACAAATTTGGTTACAAGAGGCTGAAGACAATGAATTACGTGAGCTCGAACTACCAAATAACAATAATAACAACAACAACAATAATGCAGGTGGCGAAGCTGCGGGCGGAGGAAATGAAAGAAGAGAGGGAAGAGATGCAATGCAAGATTTTGTACAACAATTATTAAATCAGAATGCTGCCGCGATGAATAATAACAACGAGGATGATGAAGAGGGCAATAACGATCCGCCTGAAGATGAGGATGAGGAAAATAACGAAGAGGAAGAAGAGAACGATGATAGTGATGGAGAGGAGGCTGAGGCTATTGATGGTGGTATTGGTAAGTTTTTCTTGTTTGTTTGTATTTGCGTGTTGATTTGTTTGCGTAGAAACCCTTGCTAATCAACATCTCCTTTAACAACAACAACACAATAAAGCTGGTGAAGTACGTGATGAAAATTCCATCAAAATTACACGTTCCCTCAAATGTCCATTAGTATTATACTTTGAAATTGCCGATAAGGAATTACAATCAACTTCTACCCAAACCAATAACCCTGTATTAAAATTAGGCACCACAGTGTACATTGGATTAGACAAGAATACAAAGTTATCAACAGTATTTGAACAATATGTTAAATTTGTTAATTCCAAAAAGAAGAAACCCAAATCAACAAATAGAAGTAGTAGTAGTAAACTTACTGATATTAAAATGTCCGATTTGGAATTCATGCATGTACAATTATTAGACGCGACACAAACAGTCGAGGCATCGGCAATGATGAAGAATGATCATATTAAGGTATATAAAGAACGTTCCAAAGAACGTCAAACGAAGATTGAAATTATTAGACAACAACGTGAAAGTGATCGTAAGTATTTTAATGACTTGAGGCAGTTATTGCCTAATCCTAGTTTGAGTGATTCGCTACCATTTGGTCTTGGTAGTGGAAATAATAATAAGGGTGGTGGGTGTGATGTTGTATTAGATTGTCGTGGTAAATTAAAAGATGAGGGGGGACGGAGTCAGGCGGTATTGGCAACGACTGTTCGTGCTAATTCAGTGGTGATTAGTCAACGGTGTAAATGGTTGGGATTGAAAATTAGTAGTGTTAAGGAAGATGCGAGGAGACGCGCCGAAATGACTGTTGACGTGGATGAAGATGTTGATGAGCAGGGTGGTGATGAAAAAGAGGCACCCTCAAATTTGGAAAGTCAAAAGTCTAGTGGAATGTCCGATGATGAGGAAGATGATGATATTATCATGGGTGAGGAGGGTGCCGTTGCTAACCGTCGTGCGGTGGATGATAATAATGCTCCGGGCAGCGGTGTTTCCAAGGTTGAAGATTATGATGAAGATGATGATAATAAACCACCCGCTGTTAAAGTCAAGGCTGCCAAGAAGAAATCCCCAGCAGCATCAGGCGGCAGTGGCGGAGGAGGAAATTTGGATTCGGCATCGTCATCTGCATTTCCAAATTCAATTTGGGTATCACTTGATCATTCACCCCAAGCCGTCAAGCTATTATTAGAATACTGTTACACGAACCGTGTCCAATCCTTGGGACAGGAGGCATTCGTCAAGGGTAGTAAATATCCAATTGCCAAGGAGGTTGGTCCTATTGCCAAGCATGATGGTCCCGTCCCTCCATATAAGAAGCATGACTGGCCAATGGGTGGATCACCCACCGTCTCACTTTACTTGGCACTTGCCGGTATCACCTTGGCAGAGGAGGCACACATGCCTCGCTTATCATTAATGTGTGAAATTGCCGCATCACAACTTGTTAATGAACATAACGTCATTGATGTATTATGTGCTTGTCAAGTACAGCAACAGAGTACGGGTAATCGATTACCCATATTACGTAAGGCCGCCATGTTGGATTGTATTTACAATCGTGGTAGTTCGGGTGTTGAATCACTATCTAAGAAAGAATCCTTTAAGGTTGGTATTGAAGAACGACGAGGACTTGTCATATCCAGTTTGTTGGATGGGACAATTGAGGTAATGCCTACTAACATGATGACAAAGGCGATTCAAAAGAAGAAGGATAAGAGGGAAAGGGAGATTAAGACTTCGTTTGAGACGTGAGTATATTGTTGTGGTAGTGTCCGTAATCTTTGTATGTTGAGACTTTTCTTACTCACTTTTTACCGCCCATCCAATAATGATGACAGGTTGGACAATGCCGACAAGAACAGACGTTTAATGGAACGTATAAAATGGAGACAACCCAAGGTAGTTACACGTCGTCAAGAGGTAGCATACGGTCATGATAGTAAGGCAATTAGAATGCCAGCAAGAAGAAATATCGACCTATCGAGCAATATTGACCTATCGACTGGATCTACCACAAATATATGGCGTGATGTTCCTCATCGTGATCCTCCACCTCTTCACCAGGGTAGTACTAGTACTAGGGGAACAAAGAGGAAGAAGTCTTCTGCTCTTCCAGGTGAAGCCCCCAAGAGGAGGTCACGGACTAAATCAAGTACTAGGACTGGTGGCAGTGAAGGTTCTACCCGCCGTACCACCCGAACTACAAGGAAGACAAGGAGTAGTAGTAACAATAACAATGCTTAAGCAGGCCCAGAGTTTATGTTGGTGATAGGCTTTGAGTTGAGAATTGAGAGGAGTAGAGGAGGCTTAGTGGTGCTATGACTGCACTACAAAGTAATAGTTAAGTCTTTAGTTTAAGGAACTTATCATTAGACACTCCACTGCTTCCTTTATTTGCTCTCTTGTGTATATACCACGGCATTACAATTATAAGCATATTTGGGGGGAGATAAGCGACTGCGGCCGATGAGGAGGCCCCGAGCAGTAGCAGTAGCAATAGACGGAAGAATAGAGATGAATATGCCAAGAGACGTGTTCAGTTGGTACCATAGCGAGGAGATAGGAAAATAGATAGAAACAATAAAGAGGCTAATTTCATCTAAATCTAAATACTTGTGATAGAATGATAACAAAGTATATGATACTAATAGTAACAATTCCCCATGAAACAATATACTTATTTGCCATATTATCGAATACTAATAGTAACGAAAATCCTCATCAAATGCAGCGGCTTCATCCCTCTGATCACTCTTAATCTCACCTAAGTATTCTTGATATGATTGTAAAGCTTTTGTGTAGTCTTCTTTTGTTGCTTGACCTTTTGTGTAAAAATCTTTGATCTGTTCCAAAGAATCAGCATGCCCATCCCCTACAGCAATCATCCAATGTTTCAATGCCCTATCCATATTGCCTTTCTGTTCTTCTAAAATGCCTAGATTATGCCTCGCGTATACACACCCTCTCATAGCTGCTAGCTCATAGTAATACATGGCCTTCTTTTCATCTCTTTCTACACCCTTACCATTATTATATGCATAACCAATATTGCAATAAGCTAGGGCATTATCAAGCTCTGATGCCCTTTCATACAATTCTAGTGCCTTGGTATGATTTTGAGGATACCCATACATCCCATCTCGATAGTACATTCCTAAACTGTAGATTGCAATAGGATCATCTTTCTCCACTCTTTTCTTTAATCTTTCTACTGCGTCCTTTTTACCAACAGGCTTTGGAACTCTGCAGAAAGGACACTTTTCATCAACTTGATTACCTTGGTTATCATAAATAGGTGCATAGCAGCATCCACTACAAATAACTTTTCCACAACATGTCTTGTATTTGCTCCCCGTTGGATTCAATACAGGCATTCTTAGGAAACAAATTGGACAATCCTCATCTGGCGGTGGTTGTTTGAAAAGTTCTTCGTCGCTAATCTTCTCAACTTCCTCTAAATACATGGAGTCTAATGATTTAATGATTTCAATTTCATCTGTATTTGTATCGTTATTATTCTGATGGTTTGGTTGTTTTAGTTGCACCTCTCGATTATTAGTTATACATACTTTACACCTCCTCTGACATTTGTCTACTTTCCATTGTTTCTTGCTGTAACTATCCTTGGGTAAATCTTCATGACATGCAGCACATACCTTCATAATTGATTTATATTGCTTTGTATTATTTATGTATTTCAGTGGAATCTGTGTTTATCCCGCTATAACATAGCTCGAGCATGCAACCTGCAACAGCATCCCACCTATGCCCTAAATATCTTCGACACGGCGATTGAACAGCCAAGATTTTATTTTGTGTCTTTACCTTTACCACAAAGTTCTAAGGCCTACTAACCTCGCCGTGCATACTTCTATCCTCCGTCCACCGGACAGTGTAGTAACACCCCAGTACTAAATCTAGAAACGTTTCCTTTCCGGCCCTCGGTTCTTTCAAACGTTGTATTCTATCTTTTAGAACACGAGAGGCAAAATTGGTGAGTGTTGGTTTGATGCAGTTTGATGGGTGGTGATTGATGTGATGTGTATCCTACTTGTATGTATTGTTGTATACTGTTGTATTGATATGATAATATAATTTGTGTGTTGTATTGCAACTAATATCATATGCACACCATCTAAATACTCATAGGTAAATCTACCAAACACCAAAACAAACACACACCTTAATATTGCAATAACAAATCTAAACAAACAACAATGGTACGATACAACTTAGCCACCGCACTATTAGCACTCCTAACCACTAAACATCAAACAATTAGAGCACATGCCGATGGTGATCATTCAGATCCCGACCATACACACACTGAGGCATGGTCCTACCTCCCGGTAACAATTCCCACACCATTATCAGATATGGCAGTTAGTGTAATTACAATTAATACCGATAGTGGTAACGTCACAGATAATACATTCGTCGGAAACGATGATAATAAGAAAACACGTATTATTATCACCGGAGGATGTAATTCCGAGAATGGTAATGAATATGTCGAAGAAGATTGGGGTGAAGGATTCAGCTGCTTCAGTTTGAGTAATAAGGCGTATGCTTTTGATCCTATTCGGAATAACAAGTTTCAGGCTTGGAATGGTGAATTTGAAACATTGGCTGATATGCCCCGAACACGTAATCGTCATGCAAGTGTGGTAATTCAAAATCAAATTTGTTTATTCGGTGGACGGAATGAAACGGATACGTTAATTCCCGAAGTGGATTGTTACAATCCCGAGTTGGATGAATGGAGTACACCCTATTCTTTGCCTGAGGAACGTCAATCATCTGACTTTGCAGCATTTAGTCAAGATGATAAAGTGTATTTGATTGGCGGGTATGATCCATATTACACAGCGTTAGATCAGGTAACTGTAGTTGATATGTCAGACTTTGATAATGTCAAGTATTCGGATGGGACAAAGTTGGCATCTGCTCGTGGTGATATTGATGTAGCCCTAGTGGATGGTAATGTCTACGTCTCGGGAGGATTTACTCACGAGAACTATTGGGCTGCACCTAAGAACTCTGTTGAGAAGTATTCGGTTGATACTCAACAATGGAGTGAGATTGATTCTCTTAATCAAGAACGTGGTGATAAGCAGTTGGTTGGATTACATGGTAAAGTCTACGCCATTGGTGGTGAAACTAAGATTGATACTACCGGTCCGGTTGAAGAGTTGCCCGAGCTTGGTGCCCGGAGTGAAGTACTCGACTCTGTTGAGGTATTGGATCCACATGAGGATGTTCATGCCGGACTAGCCGAGTGGCGAGTATTGGCTGGTATGCCCTCACAGTTATTCCGATTCGCGGCATCAGAATGGGATGTTAAGGATGAGGAGAGTGGTTATATCTTCGTCTTTGGAGGGCAGGTTGAGTACGATTCTGATTGCAAATGTTTCCGTACTACTGACAAGGTTATGGTGTTTGATGTTGATCATGCCGAGAAGGACGAGGCGAATCCAGAGCCTACCGGTAGTAGTGGAGGTATTATGAATGTCGGTGGCCGTATTATGGTGTCGTTTGTTGCTCTTGCCTTGACTTGGTTTGTATTTTAGGAATCATGTATCACCGAGTCAATTGTTTGTGAAAAGAAGAAGTAGATAGGATAACCGTTTAATGTTTCCCTCAACATACGTCCCTATCAAGACTGTATCCTTAAAGTGGAGCTCCTAATAATAAGGAGAGCTTGTTAGCTTGTTCATCGAGCATCTAGTTATTATATTTTGATTGTATTTAGGTTAAAGATAGAGCAACAACACCGACGATATGACACCTTCTCTTGATATCAACAAAGCCTTTGCTTCTTGTTTGGTCCATTGACATCGACCTTAGCCTTAGACTTGGGGTATCCTTGAGTGAAAAACGAGCTCTGCTTCTCTACTTCATTCCTTGCCTGTGCCTGTGTCATCTCTTGGGTTTGAGCTTGTACTTGCATACTACTACGAGATGAATCAGAATAACGTCTCAACATGAGTTCAGCTCTCATGCGTTCCTCACTAGCCTTTCTCCTTTCTATCTCAACCTCGAGCTCACGAACTCTCATCCGCATACGCTCTGCAGCGAGCCTCTCCTCGAGCTCAGCTACTCGTCGGAGCAGGGCTTCATTATCACTTGAGGGAGGTGATGAATGATGTTGATATTGTTGTTGCTTTTGATGATGATATGATCCAAGCATAGGCGAACCATCATTGGATACCTTACGTTGATAGATATCATTTGTCATTTTTGTCATTGAGGGATTTGGAGATACTTTCTTAGCATACCCACTATTCATAGAACTGCCACTCTTTGGAAGTTTCATCATTGCCTTTACTGTGTCAATCTCCTTAGCGCCGAGATGAATAGTTGGTACTGTTAGACATACTGTGTTCTTTCTCTCTTCCATAGCTGTATTGTAGTCATTCATTAGTACTCGATATGCTTCTCTACCCTCGTCAGCTAACTCATTGAAAATACCCTTTGCAAACTCGTCAACACTCTTCCAACTTGTATTGACAAGATTGCCCAACTCCAGGAAGCTCATTGTTCCATTCATTGCACTCTGATTCTTACGATGAGTCCTTGTCCGTGTATCACGTGGCAAGAGGTTAGATTTCAGCTTCTTCCGGATATTCTCTTTACGGACATCATTCAGTGTAGTAGAATTGGATGCCATGGTAGATATTGCAGGAACTGTCCCCTGATATTCTTCTAAACCTGGTGGTGACATGATCAGACTGGTAATGGCTTGCTTAAAGTCTATATTACCAGTCTTGACCAGTTCAAGGGTCTTCTCACGTTTGAATCTGTTGACATATGATGTGTGTCGATATGTGTAAAGAATCAGAGATTAGCAAGTATATGTGTAAGTTGTAGTGTCATAAGATACAATACTTGGAGGGGACGACAATAGACTTACCTGTAGAAAAGATTGAATGCAGACTATGATATGTGATTGTGATATAAAGTAGAGTATGTTGTGATTGTGAGACACATGATGTGAGCATGACATTGCAATGATAATAAACTAAGCATGAGTATCGATACATACCAGTGGACGCTTTGGCTTCTGCGGATCGTTGTTGCCTGCCATACTGTTTGCTTTGGGTGATAACATGGCCATTATTATAGATGCAGTTATGCGTAGAGTTCGAATGTACTTATTCTTTTACTTATGATTTTGATGCATTAATCTAATGTGAATTATGCCCGTGTGATTGGAAATAATTTGTAGATGCTACTGATACTGCTCCTTTCTATGTATGGCAATAGGTGAACAGCAGTTCTCTATCTCTGCCTTTGTTTATACTCGGCTAACAATCAACTGCATATCCACATACACTAGTGGTTCACACACAAAAAACTCCAACAAAAGAGCCCTAAAGCAACTGCCACATCTCTCCCCCTCGGCCGTCATCTTCTCTGCCTTTATTTCGTACTGATGCTAATGTTATTGCCCTATTGTATCATCATAGTAACATTGCCATCATCTGACATCGGGAACTGAACTGCCAATACGATCATTATTTCGGAGGCAGTGGCTCGAATTGTTCCTGGAGTGAGATCTTTTAGTGGCACTAAATTTTAGTCGCAGGTGATGAGTGAAGAACGAAAAACTACATATTTGAGCAGACTGGGCACAGCTTATAGTTACTAAACATATACTACTATTATATACAACTAATATATATATATATTAATCTGGAACGAGTTGTTCAAAGTTACCCAATCTTCTTGGCTTTTCTCCAAATTGTCGAGGAGTTCTATTCTTGAGTATCTTGGCTAGATCACTCTCCAGAATGTCTTTACAAGAGACTGTAGAAGCTGATTTACGATGTGTCAATCGTCGATTGCATATCTCTGCTAGTGACTTTCTATCATAAGCCGGAGGAGCAACAAGTGATATACTATCACGTATCAGATTACCCTTGATTCGAGTATCCAATGACGAGTCGCAGCCTAGTGAAGGGCTAGAATTGACTTCAATCAACCAACACTTGAGAGATTGATCAAACATGAGATCGAAGCCAAAGATTTCAAATGAGTTTGGTTGGTGTGGAATATCCGAACTGGCTGCTACTAAGGCTTTGTGACAAACATCCACCATCTGACTCCACATTGCTTTGGTATCCATGCCGAGCTCCTCTAATCGTTTCCACAACCAAGTAAAGGCGACCTTGTTTCCTGATCCATTACTTCCTGCTAGATATGCGGGATGTGATCTATCAATATCTTCTTCACTAGCAAACAATGAGCTATTTGTCAAATGTATCCGATGATCATTGAGAGCCTCGGATCGTACCGAGTATTGTCGTGAACCAAATCTTGCCAATCCTTCCTTGTAGATGAAAGCCTCCAAAGGATTGAAGGATGTCACTAGTACATATATTCGTAGGTCAAACTTAAAGCCCTTGAAACATAGCGGGTCTGCAATATATCGTTGAATGACTATTGGTTGTGAATAGGATACCGCCGAGAGATCATTCACCAAAGATATACCGCGTCCTCTTGACAAGCCGACTGGTTTGATAATCCAAATGTTGGATGATTTGTTGTTTCCGCTAACTTTTTGAATAGATTGGTAGCCTGCTACAAATGAGTTGAATTCGTGTGGTAATGCATATGTCAATGGCATGATATTGAACGAATCTCCATCCTTTGATATGTTGCTAAATTGTTGAATGTTCTTCTTGAGCAAATCCTTCCTTGTAAGTCCTCGAGTATTGCGGATGAGAGTTCGTGAGCTCGAGGTTGAGATAGAAAGGAGAAAGGCTAGTGAGGAACGCATG